>Ga0302326_10001799_pt1 | contig 53505 bp, 53 predicted proteins | sample Palsa_T0_3_FD_202264 | JGI IMG/M metagenome (GOLD analysis project Ga0302326, IMG submission 202264) | Peat permafrost microbial communities from Stordalen Mire near Abisko, Sweden - Palsa_T0_3 | ecosystem: Environmental > Terrestrial > Soil > Palsa > Peat permafrost | place: Sweden: Abisko...
GTCGGCGGCATGACGCGCATGCCCAAGGTCGTGGACATCGCGAAGAATCTCGGCGGCAAGCAGCCCCACCAGGGCGTCAATCCCGATGAGGTCGTCGCCGTGGGCGCCGCCATCCAGGGCGGAGTCCTGAAGGGTGATGTGCGCGACGTGCTCCTGCTCGACGTCACGCCGCTCACGCTCGGCATCATGACCGCGGGCGATGTCGCCACCGCGATGATCCCGCGCAACACCACCATCCCCTCGAAGAAGACGCAGACCTTCTCAACCTACAGCGACAGCCAGCCCTCGGTCGAAATCGTCGTGCTCCAGGGCGAGCGCCCCATGGCGCGCGACAACAAGACCCTCGGCACGTTCCGCCTCGACGGCATCCCGCCGGCGCCGCGTGGCACGCCGCAGATCGAGGTCACCTTCGACATCGACGCCAATGGCATCCTGCACGTCTCGGCCAAGGATCTCGGCACCGGTAAGGACCAGAAGATCACCATCCAGGGCTCGTCCGGCCTTTCCAAGGAGGAGGTCGAAAAGATGACCAAGGAGGCCGAATTGCATGCCACCGAGGACAAGAAACGCCGCGAGGCGGTCGAGACGAAGAACCAGCTCGATACGACCATTTACCAGCTCGAAAAGACCGTAAAGGACGCGGGCGACAAGCTTCCCGCCGACAAGAAGGCCGGCGCCGAGGCGGCCATCGCCTCCGCCAAGCAGGATCTCGAGAGCAACGATCCCGACCGCATGAAGGCCGCGCTGGAGAAACTCTCCAAGGCCGGCGCGGAATTCTATGCCGAGGCCCAGGCGGCCGCTGCGGCGGCCGGCGCGGGCGCCGGTGACACCGCTGGCGCGGGCGCTCCGCCGCCCGAGGCCGACGGCAAGAAAGCCGAAAAGAAGTCCGACGTCGTGGACGCCGATTTCGAGGTCGTCGACGAGGACAAGGACAAAAAGTAAGCCCCTTTCGCGCGCCGTCCCCGGGTTTTCCGGGGACGGCGCGCTTCACGTCAGCCCATCCCAATCAACCTTCAACCCAAACCCAGATCCATATGGCTAAAGTAAAAATCAAACCCATCGGTGACCGCGTCCTCGTGCGGCACCTCGAGGAAAAAGAGCAGGTCCGCGGAGGCATCATCATCCCGGACAGCGCCAAAGAGAAGCCCCAGGAGGCTGAAGTCATCGCGCTTGGCACCGGCAAGCGGGACGAGAGCGGCAAGGTCCATCCCTTCGAGGTGAAGGTCGGCGACCGCGTCCTCATCAGCAAATATGGCGGCACCGAGGTGAAGCTCGACGACCAGAAATTCAATCTGGTCCGCGAGGACGACATCCTCGGCGTCATCGCCTGAGCGGCCCCCTGAAACTCAAATTTTAAAACTTAAAAACTAAACTATCACTATGGCTGCAAAACAACTTCTCTTCGACGAAGCCGCGCGTCAAAAACTCCTGCGCGGCGTCGAGCTCCTCTCCCGGGCCGTCAAGGTCACCCTCGGCCCGAAGGGCCGCAATGTCGTCATCGACAAGAAATTCGGCTCGCCGACCGTCACCAAGGACGGCGTCACCGTCGCCAAGGAGGTCGAGCTTCCCGATCCCTATGAAAACATGGGCGCGCAGATGGTGAAGGAGGTCGCTTCCAAGACCTCCGACGCCGCCGGCGACGGCACCACCACCGCCACCGTGCTCGCCGAGGGCATCTACCGCGAGGGGCTCAAGAACGTCACCGCCGGCTCCAATCCGGTTTACCTGAAGCGCGGGATCGACAAGGCCGTCGAGGCCGCCGTCGCCGAGCTCGCCCGCATCTCCAAGAAGGTCTCGGACCGCGAGGAGATCCGCCAGGTCGCCACCGTCTCGGCCAACTGGGACGAGACGATCGGCAACATCATCGCCGACGCCATGGACAAGGTCGGCAAGGATGGCACGATCACGGTCGAGGAAGCCAAGTCGATCGAGACCACCCTCGACGTCGTCGAGGGCATGCAGTTCGACAAGGGCTATCTCTCGCCCTACTTCACGACCAATGCCGAGAGCATGGAAGCCGTCCTCGAGGACGCCTACGTGCTGATCCACGAAAAGAAGATTTCGAGCCTGCAGGACCTGCTCCCGCTGCTCCAGACCGTGGCCAAGAGCGGCAAGCCCCTTCTCGTCATCGCCGAGGAAGTCGAGGGTGAAGCCCTCGCCGCCCTGGTGGTGAACAAGATCCGCGGCACGCTCAACGTCTGCGCCGTCAAGGCCCCCGGCTTTGGCGACCGCCGCAAGGCCATGCTCGAGGATATCGCCATCCTCACCGGCGGCCGCTGCCTCACCGAGGACCTCGGCATCAAGCTCGAGAACGTCACGATGAGCGACCTGGGCCGCGCCAAGCGCATCACGGTGGACAAGGAAAACACCACGATCGTCGAGGGCGGCGGCAAGTCGTCCGACATCCAGGGCCGCGTGAAGCAGATCCGCCGCCAGATCGAGGAAACCACCTCCGACTACGACGGCGAGAAGCTCCAGGAACGCCTGGCCAAGCTCGCCGGCGGTGTCGCCGTCATCAATGTCGGCGCCGCAACCGAGGCCGAGATGAAGGAGAAGAAGGGCCGCGTCGAGGACGCCCTGCACGCCACCCGGGCCGCGGTTGAGGAGGGCATCGTCGCCGGCGGCGGCGTCGCCCTGCTGCGCTGCGCCAAGGTCATCGACAACCTCGCCATCGAGGGCGACGAAAAGATCGGTTCGCTGATCGTCCGTCGCGCCATCGAGCATCCTCTCAAGCAGCTCTGCGCCAATGCCGGCGTGGACGGCGGCGTGATCGTCAAGGAAGTCTACGCCTCCAAGGGCAATCACGGCTACAACGTCGCGACCGACAAGTTCGAGGATCTCGTGAAAGCCGGCGTAGTTGACCCGACCAAGGTCACCCGCACCGCGCTGCAAAACGCGGCCTCGATCGCCGGCCTGCTCCTGACAACCGAGTGCATGATCACCGAACTGCCGGAGAAGAAAGATTCGGGCGCCGGTCATCCCCCCGGCGGCGGCGGTGGCGGCGGAATGGACTACTGAGTTTCAGGCTCGTCCAAAAAAATTCAAAGGCGCTCCGGCAACGGAGCGCCTTTTTTGTCGGCAAAGTAGGCGCCGCGCTTGTCGCGGCGGAGCAGAGCGAAGACGGATCCCGCCGCGTTCCTCATGAAGGTAGACGCTGCGTCCCCGCCGCGTTCCTCATGAAGGTAGACGCTGCGTCCCCGCTGCGTTCCTCAAAGGAAAGAGGCGGCACGCCTCTTCTCTTCTACGGTGGACCCGTGTCCGCTTTCCCCCTTTGCTCCGGCAATGGAAGTCATCTTTCTCGGCACCGGAACCTCCCAGGGCGTGCCGTTGATCGGATGCCGGTGCGCGGTGTGCGCGTCCCCCGACCCGCGCAACCGCCGCACCCGGGCCTCGATCCACGTCGTGATGGACGGCCTCCACGTGCAGGTGGATGCCGCGCCGGAGCTGCGCCTCCAGTGCGTGCGCGAAAACATCGCGAAGCTCGATCTTTTCATCCTCACCCACGGTCACGCCGACCATGTCGCGGGCATGGACGACCTGCGCCGCTTCTGCGACTTGAACGGAGGGACCGCGATGTCCGTTTATTCGACCGAGGAAGGCCTGGGCCGCGTGCGCGCCGTCTATCCCTACGCGATCCTGGATCGTCCCCTGGTTCGGGGTTATCCGGCATTCACCCTCCTGCCCATGCCGCCGAGACTCGATCTGCCCCAGGGGTCGATCGAATCCACCCCCCTTCCCCATGGCGGTGTCACCACCCTCGGGCTCGTCTTCACCGAGCGCAGCAGCGGAAAAAAGTTCGTCTACTACACCGATTGCAAAACGGTGCCCCGCGCCGCGATCGAGCTCGCGCGGAATGCCGACGCTGTCGTCCTCGACGGACTGCGTCCCGATTCTCACCCCACTCACATGAGCATCCCCGAAGCCGCCACGATGGCGCGCGAGATTGGGCCCGCCCCCACCTGGCTGATCCACCTCACCCACCTGACCGATCATGCCCGGGATGAGGCGCTGCTACCCGTAGGGGTTAAGTTCTCGTACGACGGCCTGCGACTAAGCATTTAGCAGGCGGCGTTGAGCACGTAGCATGGGCTTCCAGCCTATGTTCTTTGAGCTCATGGGCTGGAAGCCCATGCTACCTCAAACGCCTCGGTGGTATTTTATCATTCTGAACAACAGGTGATTATAAACTATTTTATGATCCGATTGAAAACGTGCTTGATCAATTCATACTAAACTAATCTACATTTGATTATAGCACGATTCATCACTCATCATGCAAACCAAACCAACCTCCATCCTGGCAGTCACCCTCACGGCCTTCGCCGCCGTTCTCGCCCAGTCCCGATCCGTTCGGGCGGCCGACACCAACCCGCCGATCGTCTCAAGCCAGCCGGCGTGGCTGACCGACCTTTCGGTGGCGGACAAGGAGTCCTACGATGACAACGTCCTGGTGGTGTCCGGCCTCGGCATGCCGGAGCAATCTTCCTGGGTGAACACGGTGACGGCCAAAGTCGGGGTCGACTTCGCCCCCCTGCTCGCCGACGGGCCGGCCGTCCAGGCACTGACCCTGGCCTACCAGCCCGAACACTCCGACTACGTCAACGCCCAGTCGGAGACCTATACCTCCCACAAGATCAATGACCTGTTCAAGGGGAAGCTGGGCATTTTCAGCTACAGCCTGGACAACGCCTTCGTCTACGTGGACGGCGACAAGCTGGCCGAGACCTACGCCCTCAACCAATTGTCCGGTGCCGCAGCGAGCCAGGGAGATAAGTACCGCAACAATTTCACCCATGCGGTGCCCCGCGAACGCCGGAATCAGTATCAGGACCGCTACAACTTCCAGCTGCGCTGGGACAGCTCCAGCGTGTTCTTCCGCCCGGTGTCCTCGCTCACCTATTACAATCTCAACACCTATCTGTTCAACACGTCGAAGGCTCCCTACCTGGGATATCAGGACTACATCGACCGCTGGGATGTGAACGGCGGCGCCGACTTGGGCTACAAGGTCACTTCCGGTTTCTCCCTCCTCGTCGGCTACCGCGACGGCTACCAGCATCAGGACCCGTTCTCCCTCGGGATCAACAGCGACCAGCATTTCTCCTCGAACCACTACCAGCGCCTGCTGTTCGGATTTGAAGGCAAGCTGGGGCCTTGGCTGACGGTGAAGTACCTCGGCGGACCCGACTACCGGGACTACAACCCGGACGCCCCGATCATCCACGACCGCACGACCCGTTACTACGGGGAGGGCCAGGCGACGGCGGTCCTGTCCAAGAATCAGTCGCTCAGCCTCACCTACAAGCAGTGGCTGTTCGTCTCGAGCACGGGCCTGGTGCCGTACGACGACATCTCCTACGCCCTGGTGTATCACGTGAACCTGACCAAGCAGCTCGGGTTCGATCTGGGCGGCAAATACCTCGAGGCCAACTACACCCTCGGGGACGACGTGGCCGGTTCCGCGCCCAGCCTGCGCGACGACATCGATTACCAGGGCTCGGTCGGCTTCAGCTACCTGATCATCCCCCACCTCACCGCCAACATCGGCTACACGTATGACAAGGGTTCCAACGGGCTCGAGACCCTGGCCGCCACTTACGACCCGGCCTACCGCGATTTCGAGCACGGGGTGTTCTCCGTCGGGTTGAAATACGGGTTCTAAAATGCCCCCCAACCCCAGCACCCGCCCGTTGTCGACCACCGAGCCCGATTGGGTCCCGCTGGTGCGGGCGCACGTCGAGAACCTCCGTTTTGGCGTGGTCCAGCTCGTCGTGCACGACGGACGGGTCACCCAGATCGAGCGCACCGAGAAACTGCGACTGCCCGCCAAGGGCGATCCGTCCCCCCAGCTTTAACCCATGAAATACCCATCCGTCATCCTGCTCGCCCTGGCCCTCGCCTCCGCGGCGTCCGCCAGCACCATCGAACTGCTCAACGTCTCCTACGACCCGACGCGTGAACTTTACGCCGATTACAACGCCGCCTTCTCCCGGTACTGGAAGGCCAAGACCGGCGACGACGTCGTCATCAAGCAATCGCACGGGGGATCCGGCGCCCAGGCGCGCTCGGTGATCGACGGCCTGCAGGCCGACGTCGTCACGCTCGCGCTCGCCGCCGACATCGACGCGCTGCACACCCATGGCAACCTCCTGCCGGCCGACTGGCAGGCGCGCCTGCCGCAGCATTCGACGCCTTACACCAGCACGATCGTGCTGCTGGTCCGCAAGGGCAATCCCAAGGGCATCAAGGACTGGGACGACGTGATCAATCCCGGCGTGTCCATCGTGGTCGCCAACCCGAAGACATCCGGCGGCGCCCGCTGGGCCTACCTCGCGGCGTGGGGTTACGCCGAGCGGAAATACGGCAGCAAGGACAAGGCCAGGGATTTCGTCACGACCCTCTACCAGCACGTCGCCGTGCTCGACTCGGGCGCGCGCGGGGCGACCACCACGTTCGTCCAGCGGGGGATCGGCGACGTCCTGCTCGCCTGGGAAAATGAGGCGTTTCTGGCGGTAAAGGAGTTCGGTTCGGACAAGTTCGAGATCGTCGTGCCCTCGTCCAGCATCCTGGCTGAGCCCCCGGTCGCCTGGGTGGACCGCGTCGTGGCGCGCAAGGGGACCGCCGACGTGGCCAAAGCGTATCTTGAGTACCTCTATTCGGACGAGGGCCAGGACATCGCCGGGCGCAATTTTTATCGGCCGCGCAATGCGACGATCGCCGCCAAATACGCCAACGTGTTTCCCAAGGTCGATCTCTTCACCATCGACGACGTGTTCGGCGGCTGGACCGCGGCCCAGAAAACTCACTTCGCCGATGGCGGGGTCTTTGACCAGATTTACCAAAAATGAAGTTCCGCCCCCAGTTGCGAGGGGACGAATCGGCGGACGCCAACCCGTCCGCCGATTTGCTGCACGCGCATCTCAGCGCGGTCTATGCGCTGGCGCAAAACTCAAGCCACGTCTTCGCCTCTCCGCTGGGGCCGGTGCGGTTTGGCGCCCGCCACGCCTACCTGCCCCGCTTCGTCTTTTTTGGGCCGCATGCCTCGGACGAATCCTGGCGGCTCGCTTTTCTCGCCGGCTTCGACCGGCGGGATTTGCGCCCCGCCCACGCCGTCCTGGCGCTGGTCCAGCGGCTCGCCGCGCAGGCGGACACCGGTCACGGGCTGCACCTGACCTTCTTTCCCGTGGTCGACGCGGCCGGCGCGTTTCTCGGCGCACCGGATCGCGGGCTGGCCGGGCACCACTGGGGCCGCAGCCCGGCGCCCGAGATCGGCCTGCTGGAAAAGGAGATCCGCCAGTGCAGCTATCATGGATTCATCCGCGTCGAGACCGCGCCGCCGGGGGAGGAAGCCGCCACGATCCGCCTCTGGGGTTCCGTCGCCGACCACCTTGTCCCCGACCTGGAGCTGATCACCACCGAGGACATCGAGGCATTCCCCGTCCGTTTCGAAGTGGGCCCCGCCGGCGGGAATCCCGCCGCGGGCCCGCTCTCGGTCGCCGATGATCTTGCCGTCGCGCCGTTCGAGCTCGACCTGCGCATCCCGGCCTCATGGTCCGACGAGCAGTACCAGCACGCGGTCGGGGTCCTGCTCCAGCGCTTCCTCTGGCGTTACCGCGCTTTCCAAGCCTACGGTCAACACCTGTGAAGTCGACCAGATCTACGCCACGCCCTAGCCCGCTTCCCCGACCATGTTCCCCCACTTTTCTTTCCAGAAATCGCCCCGACTGCGCGCCCTGCTCAGCCCGGTCTTCAAGCTCGCCGGACACTGTCCGGCGCTGGTCGCATCCGTCGCCGGGGAGTTTTACAACAATGCCCGCGCCTTCGGTATTCCGCGCTTCCGGATCACCGGGTCCGACGCCGGGCACGAGCCCATCCGCCTCGGGCTGTTCGCCGGCCTGCATGGCGACGAGTTTGCCGGCTGCGCCGCCCTGACCAAGTTCGCCGCCGTCCTGGCCGGCAATCCCGAGCGGGCCGCCGGCTACGAGCTCACGATCTACCCGGTCTGCAACCCCACGGGTTGCGAGGCAGGCACCCGGGAAAACGCCGCCGGCCTGGACCTCAACCGGGAGTTCTGGCGCGGATCGGCCCAGCCGGAGGTGCGGATCCTGGAGGCCGAGTTGAGCGAGCATCGCTTTGACGGCATAATCACGCTGCATGCCGACGACACGAGCGAGGGGCTGTACGGCTACGCGCACGGGCGGGTCCTCAACGAGTCGCTCCTCAAGCCGGCGTTGCGCGCGGCCGAGGTGCTGCTGCCGTGCGACCGCCGCGGCATCATCGACGGCTTTTTCGCCCGCGAAAGCGTCATTTGCGACTGTTTCCAAGGTATCCTGACCGCCCCGCCGGAGCAGCATCCGCGGCCGTTCGATCTGATCTTCGAAACACCCGGCCGCGCCTCCTTCGACCTGCAGATTTGCGCCGCCGTCACCGCGCTCCAGTCCATCCTGGCCGAATACCGGGGTTTCATCGCCTACGGGCAGAATCTGTGACCGGCCGCGCTCCACGCTCCGCCCTGCCCGGCTTCGGGCTGACGCTTGGCTTTACCGTCGTGTACTTGAGCCTGATCGTGCTCGTGCCGGTCTCCGCCGCGTTCCTGCGCACGGCCGGGATGAGCCTGCCCGCTTTTTTTTCCGCTGTGTCCTCGCCGCGGGTGCTGGCCGCCTATCGGCTGAGCTTCGGCGCCTCGTTTGCCGCCGCGTCGGTCAACATGGTCTTCGGCCTCGTCGTCGCCTGGGTGCTGGTGCGCTATTCGTTTCCGGGCAAACGCATTGTCGACGCGCTGGTCGACCTGCCGTTCGCCCTGCCGACCGCGGTCGCCGGGATCGCGCTGACCTCCCTCTACGCGCCCAACGGCTGGCTGGGCCAATGGCTCGTCCCGTTGGGCGTGTCGGTCGCTTTCACCCGGCTGGGGGTCTTTGTGGCGCTCACTTTTATCGGGCTGCCCTTTGTCGTTCGCACGCTGCAGCCGGTGCTGCTGGAGCTGGAGCCGGAAATCGAGGAATCGGCCGCGAGCCTGGGCGCCAGCCGCGGACAAACCTTTCGCCGGGTCCTGCTGCCCGAGCTGGCCCCGTCGCTGCTCACCGGCTTCGCCCTGGCCTTTGCCCGCGCCCTCGGGGAGTACGGCTCGGTCGTATTCATCGCCGGCAACATGCCGATGCGGACGGAGATCGTCCCGCTGCTGATCATCACAAAGCTGGAGCAATATGATTACCAAGGAGCCACGGCCATCGCCGTGGTCATGCTGGTCGCCTCGTTCCTTCTTCTCCTGCTCATCAATCTCCTGCAAAAATGGAGCCGCCGGTTCCAGGCGATCTAAGCCGCCATGCCCGCCGCCGTCGCCCATACGCTCTCCGCCTCGGCTTCGCACCCGGCCGCGCTGCGCCCGACCCGGGACGCCGCGTGGGCGCGCCGGACCCTGACCACCGTCGCCCTGGTTTTCCTCACCTTCTTCCTCGTGCTCCCGCTCGCCGCCGTGTTCACCGAGGCCCTGCGGCATGGACTGTCCGCCTACCTTGCGGCGATTCACACCCCGGACGCGCTCTCGGCCATCCGCCTCACCCTGCTGACCGCGGCGATCGCCGTCCCCGCCAACGTGATCTTCGGGGTCGCGGCGGCTTGGTCGATCGCCAAGTTCAAGTTTCGAGGCAAGAGCCTGCTCATCACCCTGATCGACCTGCCCTTCGCCGTGTCGCCCGTGATCTCCGGCCTGGTCTACGTGCTCGTCTTCGGCGCCCAGGGCTGGTTCGGGCCGTGGCTGATCGACCACGACATCCACATCATCTACGCCGTGCCAGGCATCATCCTCGCCACCACCTTCGTCACCTTCCCCTTCGTGGCGCGCGAGCTCATTCCCCTCATGCAGTCGCAGGGCACCGACGAGGAGTACGCCGCGGTCACGCTCGGCGCCAGCGGCTGGCAGACCTTCTGGCGGGTGACCCTGCCCAACATCAAATGGGGGCTGCTCTACGGCGTGATCCTCTGCAACGCGCGCGCCATGGGGGAGTTTGGCGCGGTCTCGGTCGTGAGCGGCCATATCCGCGGCGAGACCAACACCCTGCCACTGCACGTCGAGATCCTGTATAACGAATACAATTTTGTCGGCGCGTTCGCCGTCGCCTCATTGCTGGCGCTGCTCGCGCTCGTCACCCTGGTGCTGAAGGCGCTCGTCGAGTGGCGGCACAACGCCGCCCCGTCCCCCGAGCGCTAAGTCCATCCCCCTCCGCGATGAGCATCGACGCGCAAAACATCCGCAAAGCCTTCGGCTCCTTCACCGCGCTGGACGGCGTCGATCTCCATGCGCCCGCCGGCAGGCTCGTCGCCCTGCTCGGCCCGTCGGGATCCGGCAAGACGACGCTGCTGCGGATCATCGCCGGCCTCGAGTACGCCGACGGCGGCAGCGGGGCCATCCTCTTTGACGGCGAGGATGTCACCGCGGTGCCGCCCGGCCGGCGCAAGGTCGGATTCGTCTTCCAGCATTATGCCCTCTTCCGGCACCTCACCGTCTTCGAAAACGTCGCCTTCGGCCTGCGGGTGCTCCCGCGGCGCGAGCGCCCGGACAAGGACGGAATCGCGGAGCGGGTCCGGCGCCTGCTTGAGCTGGTCCAACTGCCCGGCCTGGAAAGGCGCTATCCCAGCCAGCTTTCGGGCGGCCAGCGCCAGCGGGTGGCGCTCGCCCGCGCGCTGGCGGTCGAGCCCAAAGTCCTCCTGCTCGACGAGCCCTTCGGCGCGCTCGACGCCCGGGTGCGCAAGGAGCTGCGTCGCTGGCTCCGCCGGCTGCACGACGAAATCCATCTCACCACGCTCTTCGTGACTCACGACCAGGAGGAGGCCCTGGAGATCGCCGACGAGGTCGTGATCATGAACCAGGGGCGGGTCGAGCAGACCGGCACCCCGCAGTCGGTCTACGACCAGCCGGCCTCCCCATTCGTCTATCAGTTCCTCGGCAACGTGAATGTGCTGCGAGCCCCGGTGGGTGCCGACGGCGGCGGCCACCTCGGGGGAATTGTCCGCGACGGCCACATCTACGTGCGCCCGCAGGATGTCGCGGTCGCGCCGCACGCCTCCGGAGGCGAGGGTCTCTCCGCCGTGCTCCGCCACATCCATGCCGCCGGCCCGCAGGCGCGCCTCACGCTCGAACAGGTCCAGTCGCACGAGATCATCGAGGTCGAGCTCTCCCGCGCCGAGCTCGAAAACCTCGGACTTAACGTCAACGACCTCGTCCGACTGCGCCTGCGCCAGTCCCATTCCTTCGACAATGGCTACGCCATCTGAGCCCCGCCCTTGAGGACCACCACGGGAACATTCGCGAGACCAGGGGAGCCGCCGGTGCACACGTTCGCCGTCATCGGGGGGGGCCTGAGCGGGTCGCTCGTCGCCATCCACCTGTTGCGCCAGGCACGGCCGCGCACGCGCGTAGTGCTGATCGAGCGGCGCCCCCCGCCCGGGCGCGGGATGGCTTTTGGCACGGAGTGCCGCGAGCACCTGCTCAATGTCCCGGCCGGCCGGATGAGTCTGTTCCCCGACGACCCGGAGCATTTCCTGCGGTGGGCCCGGCAGCGCGGGCCGGAGCTGGGCGGCCCGGCGGATGCCGCCGCCGGCGATTTTCTGCCGCGCTGGCTGTTCGGCCGCTATGTGACCGAGACCCTGGCAACAGCCGCGGCCGCCGCTCCGCCCGGCGTCGCGCTGGAGTCGGTGGCCGGCGAGGCGGTCGACCTGGAGGAGACCGGCGGCGGCGCGCGGATCATTCTTGCCGATCGGCGCGAATTCGACGCCGAGGCCGTGGTCCTCGCACTGGGAAATCTGCCGGGCGAATACCCGATCAAGCGGTCCCTGCCTTTCTATCGCGGCCCCCGCTACGCCCACGTTCCCTGGCATCCAGGCCTGATGGCGAACATCGCCAAAGACGACGAAGTCCTTATCGTCGGTGCCGGCCTGACCGCGGTGGACATCATCGTCCAGCTCGACCAACTCGGGCACCGGGGCACCATTCACGCGCTTTCGCGCCGCGGCCTCCGTCCCCTCCCCCACCGGGCCGGTTCGGAGTACCCGGCCTTTCTCGCCGGCGAGGAACCGCCCCGGACTATCCGCGCTGCAATGCACCGGCTGCGGGCCGAGGTGCGCCGCGCTGCCGCGCAAGGCGTGGACTGGCGGCAGGTTGTCGATGCGATCCGGCCGGAGACCCAGGCGACCTGGCGCGGCTTTGCCCTCGAGGAGCGCGCGCGATTCATGCGGCACGTCCGGGCACACTGGGAAGTGCACCGCCACCGACTCGCTCCCGGCACCGCGGCGATCCTGCAGCCCCTCGAAGAGGCCGGCCGGGTCCGCCACCTGGCGGGCGCCCTGGAGCGCCTCGTGGACATGCCCACGTTCGCCGAGGCGGTTTACCGGCGCCAGGGCACGGACGAGCTGCTCACCCTGCGGGTCGCCAAGGTGATCAACTGCACCGGCCCGCGCACCGACTACTCGAAATACCAGCATCCGCTGCTGATCAACCTGCTCGCCAGCGGATTGATCGATCACGACCCCCTCGCCCTCGGGATCAACGCGCTGCCCGCCGGCGAAGTACTCCGCTATCGCGCCGGCCCGGTGGGATGGCTGTTCACCTTGGGCGCGCCGCTCAAGGGAGTGCTTTGGGAGTCAACCGGCGCCGCGGAGATCCGCGTCCAGGCCCCGGCGCTGGCGGAGCGGATGCTCGCCGCCATCCCGACCCTTCTTCCCCAACCGTGAAACCCATAACCCAATGACGCCATGAGCGAAAATACATCACCCCCTGTCGCCGGCCCCGCCGGCGATTCCCCCCAACCCCAGGCGCCTGATGGCTGGCGCGAACTCCTGCGCAAGGAGGATTGGTGGTCGGTCTGGCTCGGCCTGGCGGTCGTGCTGATCGCCTACGCCCTGTTTGCGCGCGGGTCGAACCTCGGCTGGATCGCGGTCGCCCCGACGAAGTGGGACACCGTCGCCCAGCTGCGGGCCCAGCTGGCGGCGAACGCCGGCCGGTACGTCGAGCAGTTCGCCGTTTTCCTGGTTGTGCTCACCGCCATCGCCTCCGTCCTCGGGCAGAAGGCGAAGGCCTTCATTCCGTCCTTCATCCTCGTGTACGTCCTGTCGGGCGCGGTCTTCGCCGCGGGGGCGTGGAGCCAGGCCCAGCGCTACAACCTGGAGCCTCCCCTGCTCGCCCTCATCATCGGCCTGATTCTCTCGAACCTGCTGCCGCTGCCGCGCTCGCTCGACGCCGGATTCCGGGTCGAGTTCTACATCAAGCTCGGGATCGTGCTGCTCGGCGCCACCCTGCCGTTCACCCTCATCGTCTGGGCCGGTCCGGTCGCGATCCTGCAGGCGGGCATCGTCTCGATCATCACCTTCCTGGTAATTTTCTTCACCGCGCGGAAGCTCGGGCTGGAAAACACCCTCGCGGCCACCCTCGGGGCCGGCGGAGCGGTCTGCGGCGTTTCCGCCGCGATCGCCGTCGCCGGCGCGGTCCGGGCCAAGAAGGAGCATCCGCCCATCGCCATCACCCTGGTCGTCCTGTGGGCCATCGTCTTTGTCTTCGCGCTCCCCCTCGCCTCCCGCGCCCTGCAGCTCCCCGCGGGGCAGGGCGGTGCCTGGATCGGGACGTCGGAATTCGCGGACGCGGCGGGCCTGGCCGCGGCCCAGTCCTACGGCGGGCTGGCCGGCCCGGCGACGGGCATCGCCGGCACCGCCAACCAGGCGCTGGCCGCCTACACCCTGATCAAGGTGGTGGGCCGGGACGTGTGGATCGGCATCTGGGCCTTCGCGCTCGCGATCATCTCGGTCACATACTGGGAAAGCAGGGAGACCGGCCTGCCCCCGGACGCCAAGCAGATCTGGTGGCGGTTCCCCAAGTTCGTGATCGGCTTCCTCGCCGCCTCGCTCCTGGTCACGCTGATCGTCCGCCACTACTCCCTCGCGGACTACACCAAGCTCGTCAAACCGGGATTGGTAGCGCCAATCACCGCGCTGCGCACGTGGGCTTTCACCTTCAGTTTCCTCAGCATCGGTCTGACCACCCGCCTGCGCGAATTCGCGCCCGCCGGCGGCCGCCCCTTCCTGGCCTTCGGCGCCGGGGTGATCGTGAACGTCGTGGTGGGCTACGTGCTCTCGGTCCTGGTCTTCGGCCACTATTGGGCCAACCTGCCCCGATGACCTGGCCCTTCCGCCGTCGCTCCCGCTCCCCGGGAGCGGCCGCGTCTCCCGCCGGACGCTGCCTCGACTGCGCGCACTTCCGCAACGATGCCGCGGCCCTCGAGCGCGCGTTCCCCGGCCTCGGGTCGATGGGCTCGGCCCGGGCCGACGTCCGCGCCTACGACGGCCTGTGCGCCCGCCATGGCGTCTACCTGTCCTTTGCCGACGGGTGCTCCCAATTCAAACCGGCCGCATTATGCCCAAAATACAATTCTTGAATACCTACCATCTCACTGTAGATTGCCGGGTTTCACATGAAGCTTTCCAAGAAAGGCGAATATGCGCTTCGGTCGCTCATTAACCTCGGTTTCGCGGCTGAGGCAAAAAGGAAACTGGTTCAGGTCTCGGAACTGGCCGAAAGCGAGCAGCTTCCCGTAAAATTTCTCGAGCAAATCCTGCAGGCGCTCAAGGAAGCCGGCTATGTGGCGAGCGAGCGGGGGAAATTCGGCGGATACCGCCTGGCCAAGCCGGCGCGCAACATCATGATTGGCGAAGTGGTCCGCCTCATCGATGGCCCGCTCGCCCCGATTCGCTGCGTCAGCCAGACGGCCTATGAAAAGTGCACCTGTCCCGATGAAGCCCACTGCGGCCTGCGCATGCTGATGCTCGACGTTCGCAACGCCATCGCCGGCATTCTCGATCGCTATACGCTCGCCGACGTCGTCGGCATTACGACCCGCAAAATGCACCGCGACGGCATTCCGCTGCCTTTCTCTCCCGATGACGGCACCACGGCGCCCCCGGCCCGGGTTCCGGCGCGGCTCGCGCGCCAGCTCGCCCGCCGGGCCACCGCGCGCCGGCTTTCCCCGACCGAGGGCGTCGTTCAGCACCTGCTCGGTGACTATACGATCTGACCCTGCAAGAGCCCATTTATGACGAACCGTTTCCGGCTGCGAAAATTCATCATGCTGCTCCTGCCGCTCGTCGGCATCGCTTGCGTTCACGCCGAGGATGTGACGTTGCGCGTCGGCTATTTTCCCAACGTCACCCACGCCCAGGGCATCATCGGCTGCGAGACCGCCCGCGAAGGCCATGGCTGGTTCGAGCAGCGCCTCGGTCCGGGCGTCACGGTGCAATGGTTCCCCTTCAACGCCGGCCCGAGCGCGATGGAGGCCATTTTTGCCGATGGCATCGACCTCACGTATGTGGGTCCCAGCCCCGCGCTCAACGCCTACATCCGCTCGGATGGCGACGAGATCCGGGTGCTGGCCGGAGCCGCCGAGGGCGGCGCCGCCCTGGTCGTCGCCGGCGACGGGCCCATTCACCAACCCGCCGATTTCAAGGGCCGCCGCATTGCGACTCCCCAGCTCGGCAACACCCAGGACGTGGCGGCGCGGTCCTGGCTGAAAAAACAGGGATTCCGGGTCACGCTCACCGGCGGCGACGTGACCGTCCTGCCCGTGCCCAACGCCGATCAGCTCGGGCTTTTCGAACGGGGCCAGGTGGACGGCGTCTGGACGGTGGAGCCGTGGGTCTCCCGGCTCGAGCGCGACGCGGGCGGCCGGGTTTTCCTGGAGCAAAGGGATGCGGTCACCACCGTGCTGGTCTCCTCGGTGAAACTTCTGAGGACCCATCCGGAGCTGGCAAAAAAATTCCTGGCCGCGCATGAGGAACTGACGGTGTGGATCGCCGCCCATCCCTCCAAAGCACAGAAATTTGTCGTGGCCGGCTTGACCGCCGCCACGGGACGGCCCATGTCGGCCGCCCTCGTGGCCGCTTCATGGCCGCGGCTGCGTTTCACATCCCGGATTTCTCCCGCGGAGTTCGCCACGCTGGTGGCCGACGCGCAAAGCGTGGGCTTCCTCCGCGACGCCATTCCCCTCGATCGCATGTTCGAGCGCGCCCCATGACGCTGCCCGACGAATTTCGGAACGAGGCGCCCTCGAAGCTCTCCGTGCAAAATGTGAGCAAGCGGTTTCGCACCGGCGCGCAAAAGGTGCAGGCGCTGGACAACGTCTCGCTCGACGTGAGCGAGGGGGAATTCGTCTGCCTCGTCGGGCAGAGCGGCTGCGGAAAAACCACCCTGCTCAACATCATCGGCGGGCTCGAGCAGGCCGACGCGGGACAGGTCCTCGCCGACGGGGTGCCGGTGACCGCCCCGGGCCGCGACCGCATGATGATGTTCCAGGAATCGGCGCTCTTTCCCTGGCTCGATGTGCGCTCCAACGTGCTTTTTGGGCTGAAGCTCAAGCCGGGGCTGCGGCGGAAGGAACGGCGCGAGCTCGCCGATTTTTACCTGCGCCTGGTCGGATTGGAACGGTTTCGCCGCTCGCACGTGCACGAGCTGTCGGGTGGGATGAAGCAGCGGGTCGCGCTCGCCCGGTCGCTCGCGCCCAACCCGCGCGTGCTGCTGATGGACGAGCCTTTCGCCGCGCTCGACGCCCTCACGCGTGAGCAGCTCTACGGCGACCTGCAGCACATCTGGCAGGAGCGGAAGAAAACCATCATCTTCGTCACCCACAACGTGCGCGAAGCGGCCTGCCTGGGGGATCGCGTCGTGCTGTTTTCGCCGCATCCCGGCCGCATCCGCGAGGAATTCAAGATCGACCTGCCGCGCCCGCGCGACATCAACACCGTCGAGCTCGCGCGGCATGCGTCCGCCATCACCGCCGCCCTGAAAAACCACGCGCGCGATGAAACCCGGGAGGTCGCGGAATGAAACGCTTCGGCCGGGCTTCCCTGTTTTTCATCGCTTTGCTCCTGCTCTGGCAGGGGCTGTACCTCGAGCACATCTGGTCGCCGGTGCTGGCGCCCTCGCCGATCAGCGTCGCCCGGTACCTCGTGGAGGCCGCGCGGGACGGCACCCTGGGCAGCGCGACGATCGTCACGCTGAAACGGCTGCTGACCGGTTATGCCTTCGGCATCGGCATCGGCTTGCCGCTGGGGCTGCTTACCGCCCGGTTCAACCTGCTCCGGGACACCATCGGCCTGATCGCGCTCGGGTTGCAGGGGCTGCCCAGCGTGTGCTGGGTGCCGCTCGCCCTGCTGTGGTTCGGCGAGACCGAGGCGGCGATGTTTTTCGTCGTGGTGATGGGCACGCTCTGGTCGGTCATCATCGCGACCGAGACCGGCGTGCGCAACATCCCGCCGATCTACGCCCGCGCCGCCAGCACCATGGGTTCGCGGGGCCTGCATACCTGGCTGCGGGTCATCCTGCCCGCGGCGCTGCCCGCCGTCGTCGGCGGGATGAAACAGGGCTGGGCATTCGCGTGGCGCTCGCTGATGGCGGCGGAAATCTTCGTCACGGTGTTGAGCGGCTTCGGCCTCGGGACCCTCCTGCAATACGGCCGGGAACTCAACGCGATGGACCAGGTGATCGGCATCATGCTGGTCCTGCTGGTTATCGGCCTGCTCGCCGACAAGATGTTCTTTTCCCCCTGGGAGCGGATGCTGCGCCGCCGCTGGGGCACCGCGTCAAAATGAGACTGGCCAATGCAGATTCAAATTATTTAATCCACCCAAAAACATGGCTAAAATATACAACGATATCGTCGAAACCATCGGCAACACCCCCCTCGTTCGCCTCAATCGCACCGCGGCCGCCCACGGTGCCCAGGCGGAGATCCTGCTCAAGCTGGAGTTTTTCAATCCCCTCTCCAGCGTGAAGGACCGCATCGGCGCCGCCATGATCGATGACGCGCTGAAGAGCGGCAAGATCAACAAGGACACCATCCTGATCGAGCCCACGAGCGGCAACACCGGCATCGCCCTGGCCTTCGTGGCCGCGGCGCGGGGGCTCAAGCTGGTGCTCACCATGCCGGAGACGATGACCATGGAGCGCCGCCGGATCCTCAAGGTTCTCGGCGCGCGCCTGGTGCTGACCGAGGGCCCCAAGGGAATGAAGGGCGCCATCGCCAAGGCGGAGGAGCTGGCCGCCAAGATTCCCAATAGCGTCGTTCTCCAGCAGTTCTCCAATCCCTCCAATCCGGCGGTCCACCGCCGCACGACCGCGGAGGAAATCTGGCGCGACACCGACGGCAAGGTGGACATCATCATTTCGGGCATCGGCACCGGAGGGACGATCACCGGCGTCGGCGAGGTGCTCAAGCCGCGCAAGGCGTCGCTGAAGATCATCGCCCTCGAGCCCGCCGGCTCGCCCGTGCTCTCCGGCGGCCAGCCCGGCCCGCACAAGCTGCAGGGCCTGGGCGCCGGATTCATTCCCGCCATTCTCAACACCAAGATTTACGACGAGGTGATCACGGTGAAGGAGGACGACGCCGCGCCGATGAGCAAGCAGGTGAACAAGCTCGACGGCATCCCGATCGGCATCTCCTCCGGCGCCGCCGTGTGGGCCGCCATCCAGGTTTCCAAGCGGCCGGAAAACAAGGGCAAGCAGATCGTCGCCATCATCCCGTCCTCGTCCGAACGCTACCTCTCCTCCTGGCTGTTCGCCGACATCAATGTCGAGAGCGACTCCATCGACGACCTGATCGCCCCCGCCAAGGCCTAATCACCCAATTCAGGCCTTCACCTGGATCTTCGCCGCCTCCAGCAGGCCGAGCGCGGCCTCGCCCTTTCCCAGCTCGCAGCGCACCACTCCGCTCGCCAGCTCCCGCTCGCGCACCCGCACCCGGGCGCCCGGCTTGAGGCCGGTGCGCTGGACAAATTCCAGGAAGAGCGGGCTCTGATCGAGAATCCGCTCGACCCGAAAAGGTTTCTGCGGCTCGCAGGTCGCCAGCGTGACGCTTTTGGCCCGGTTCCCGGTGGGAAGCCCGGGATTTGGGATCGGGTCGCCGTGCGGATCCGAGGCGGGCCGCCCGAGCAATTCGTCAATGCGGGCAAGCACCCGGTCGGAGATGGCATGCTCGAGTTTTTCCGCCTCCTCGTGCACCTCCTTCCAGTCCATCTTCAGGATTCGGACGAGAAATGTCTCCACCAGCCGGTGCTTCCGCAGTACCGCGAGCCCTTGGACGCGCCCCTCCGCGGTCAGGCGCACGCCCTCGCGGGGCTGATGCTCGAGAAGTCCCTGGGCCGCCAGGGACTTCACCATGGTGGTGATGGTTCCCGGGGTGACGCCCAGGGCTTCGGCGATGGCCCCGGTCGTCACCGTCGCGTCCTCGCCGGCGGATCGGACGAGGATCGCCTTCAGGTAGTTTTCGACGGTGCTCGTGGGCATGGGAGATGGGAAACCGAAATCATTTTGAGGACAATCGAATTTTATATTTGACTCGTCAAACTGCATATTTCTAAGGTTCGAAATTATGGACCAAAATGCGTCGCGGCCACAACCGGACCGAAACCAAAAGAAGGATCCTCCGCTGGACGAGTCCGAACTGGCCGCCAATCAGGAAGCGCTCGACCGCGGAGCCATGCTCGCCGGCGCGCGAAATACGGGAGGAGGGGCCGCCGTCAACCACCTGTCCTTGGAAGGGATGCACAACACGGTCGCGGTGCCGCACCATACCGCCGGGTTTTGGAGGCAGTACCGCGCCTTCGTCGGGCCGGCGCTGCTGGTGAGCGTCGGCTACATGGATCCTGGCAACTGGGGCACCGATTTGCAGGGCGGCGCGCAGTTCAAATTTGGCCTGCTGTGGGTGGTGGCGCTGTCCAGCCTGATGGCGATCTTTCTCCAGGTCTGCTCCGCCCGCCTTGGGGTCGGCACGGGCAGGGACCTGGCCCAGGCGTGCCGGTATTGGTATCCGAGGTGGACGCGCTATCCCAATTGGATCTTCTGCGAGATCGCGATCGGCGCGTGCGACCTGGCGGAAGTGCTGGGGAGCGCGGTGGCGATCAACCTGTTGTTCCATGTTCCCATTTTATGGGCGGTCATAATCACCGCGTGCGACGTGTTCGTGCTCCTGGCGCTGCAACGCTTCGGGATGAGGCTGATCGAGGCCGTGATCCTCGTCCTGGTGGCCACCATCGGGATTTGCTACTTCATCGAGCTGTTTGTGCTGCCGCAGACGAGTCCCAACTTCATGGCAATGGCCGGCGCCATGTTCCATCCCGGCCTCGGGCAGCTCGGCATGACGACCGTCGCCATCGGCATCATCGGGGCCACGGTCATGCCGCACAACCTCTACCTGCACTCGGCTCTCGTCCAGAGCCGGAAACTGCGGTCGGACGACGAGCACAAGCGCACGGCCATCCGCTTCAACACCATCGACTCGACCGTGGCGCTGGGGATCGCCTTCTTCGTCAACGCGGCGATTCTTGTCCTGGCCGCCACGGTCTTCTTCGGCAAGAGTGGGGTCACTGCCGGTGGCACGCATTATCAATTCAACGACGACACCGACTGGATCCGGGTGGCCTTCCTGACGCTCGCTCCACTGCTCGGCACCGTCGCCGCCAGCCTCCTCTTCGCGATCGCCCTTCTCGCCAGTGGTCAGAGCAGCACGATCACGGGCACCCTGGCCGGGCAGGTGGTGATGGAGGGCTTCATGCACTGGCGCATCACGCCATGGGTGCGCCGGCTAATCACCCGGCTTCTGGCCATCCTGCCGGCGATATTTGTCATCGGACTCCGCGGCGCGGGCAGCATCAACGATCTGCTCGTCCTGAGCCAGGTGGTGCTCGCGCTGCAACTGCCGTTCGCGATGTTTCCGTTGATGCATTTCACCTCCCGAGGGAAGTTCATGGGGAAATGGAAGAACGGCTGGTTCCTGCTCGCGACCGGGTGGGCGAGCGCGATCCTGATCACGCTGATGGATATCTACAGCCTGCCCGACGCCATCCACGACGCTTGGCGGGTGATCCACGGCTGAGCGCGACGACTCCCCCGGCGACGATGTGCGCTCGGACAACTTTCGGCTCAGCCACGCTTCGAACACGATTGAGGTGCTGACCGGGATCAGCTTCCGCCATTGAGCGACCTGCCTGGAGTGGCATGGGCTTCCAGCCCATGAGCGACGAGATCACGGGCTGGAAGCCCGTGCCACTCCAACCAACAACCGCGATCATTTGCCGCTGCCCAGTTCCGCCTGCAGCTTCCTTATCTTCGGGGCGATGATGATCTGGCAGTAACCCTGGTCCGGGTGCTTGTCGAAATAGTCCTGATGATAGTCCTCCGCCGGCCAGAATTTCACCAGAGGCACGATTTCGGTGGTGATGGGGTCGCTGAACCGTTTCTGGGCCTCCGCCCGGGACTTCTCGGCCGCGGCCTTCTGCTCGGAATTCGCGTAGAGGATGATTGAGCGATATTGCGAGCCCATGTCATTGCCCTGCCCGCCGACCTGGGTGGGATTGTGCACCACCCAAAAATAATCGAGGAGCTTGTCGAGCGAGATCTGGGCCGGATCGTAATCGATCTTGATGACCTCCGCATGCCCCGTCGTCTCCGTGCAGACATCCTCATAGGACGGATTCTTCGCGGTGCCCCCCGAGTAGCCGCAGGTGATATGGGTCACCCCCGGCAGAAGCTTATAAGCCGCATCGGTGCACCAAAAGCACCCGCCGCCCAGGACCAGGGAATTCGTCTTCGTCTCAGCCATCGCGGACGCAATGAAGAGAGGAAGCACCAAAGCGCAAAGCAGAAACTTCATGAATCCGAAACTAGCCCGTAAACCCCCAAAAGCCAATTTTTTTGCTCCCGCGCCTCAGATCAATGTCACTTCCCGGGTGACATTCCGTGCCCGCCTCGATCTGTGAGGCGGCGGCAGGCCAGCACCCCATCGCCATTGGCGTTCGTCAGGCCTGGGATCGTTGGCGGGTAACAAGATGGTTTCTCTCTTCCATCAAGACTAACTCATCGATCCGGCAGTTGCTATAATTCCGGCATGAAACATTCATATCCCTATTACCCGCATCTCGACGTCATCGGCGGCGTTTCGTTGTTTCTCTTTGAAGCGCTCGCGGAAATGGCGAAGTCCGGCACCAAGGCATTCCTTTCCACGGGACGCCATCGGCGCAATTGCAGGCTGAGGCCGGGACGCCATACGCCGCTTTGGAATGAGCTTGCCGGAGAAATCCGCCCTTACCTGCGAAAGTACGGCGATCAGGTCAACCTGGGCCGGCTCCTCGGATTGCCCCGCCAGCGCATCCACACTTACTTTGTCAAACGCACCCAGATTCCCGATGCCGAACGCGCCTTGCAGTTCCTCGCCTGGTTGATCGCGGTTCGGCAGGGCCGGAGACCAAGCTGAACGGCCGACGAGTCCGATCCGGTTGGAATTTGCGGGCTTTGCCCGACGAAATTCACGTCCGATGCCAACGGAAATGTCACTCCGCGAGTGACATTGCGTCTTGGCCAAATGTCACTCGCCGAGTGACAGGTCGACGGCGCCATTACTCCGCACACCTCAACCGAAACGTCACCCGGCGGGTGACATTCCTATCTCACCCTGGCCGTCGAGGACCGGCTCCGGGCTGTCCGTTTTCGGCAATTGCGGATTGAAACGATCAATCCTTGGCCGGACGATCAATTGAGCGCTTGGATCCAGCCGATGACCAGGTTTCGGGCGTCATCACCTTGCGATTGCAGCGCGCCATTGGGGGAATATACTTCCAGGTTCGGTATCAATTGCAGGCCGAACTCGTGGGCCACCGGCGAGTCCCAGTCGATTCCGACCACTCCCGGCCGGTTAATGTCCACTTTCACGACCGCGACATCGGTGCGTTCCTTGTGGAGCTGCTCCAGGAGCGGGCTCAGCGCCCGGCACGGCGGGCAATAGTCGCTGTAGAAATCGAAAATTGTCGTTTTGCCCGTCACCAGGTAATCCTTCAGCACGATCGTCTGACCATGGCTGATATGGAGCGGCAGGGCTCCCTTGGCATGCAGATCGTTCGCGACCACGGCGACGGAGGCATCCATCGCGACCGGGGCCGGACTGTCTGCGGCATGGGCGGCGACAATCCCGACGAAGATCAGAATCAACGGGTTTTTCACTCGATCGGAGCTGCTGGATTATTGAACGACGAAAATTGAACAATGACAAATGATTCAGCTTCGCGTGAGTTTGCGATATTTTAGCCGGTGGGGCTGGTCGGCGTCCTTGCCGCGGCGGCGGCGGTAGTCCTCGAGGTAGCCGGAGTAGTTGCCGGCGAACCAGTGGACCGTGCTCTCGCCCTCGAAGGCCAGGATGTGGGTGGCCACGCGGTCGAGGAACCAGCGGTCGTGGGTCACGACCACCGCGCAGCCGGCGAAGTTCTCCAGCCCCTCCTCCAGCGCGCGGATCGAGTTCACGTCGAGATCGTTCGTCGGCTCGTCCAGCAGGATGAGGTTGGCGCCGCTCTTAAGGAGCCGGGCGAGGTGGACGCGGTTGCGCTCGCCGCCGGAGAGGACGCCGATCTTCTTCTGCTGGTCGGCCCCCGTGAAGCCAAACTGCGCGCAATACGCGCGCGCGTTCACCTCCCGGCCGCCGAGCCGGAGAATTTCCTCCCCGCCGCTGATCCCCTCGAAAACCGTCGCCTGGTCGGGCAGCGAATCCCGCGACTGGTCGACGTGGGCGATTTTCACCGTTTCACCGACGCGCAGCGTGCCGGCATCCGGCTGCTCCGAGCCGGTGATGAGGCGGAATAGGGTGGTTTTTCCCGCACCGTTCGGCCCGATCATGCCCACGATGCCCCCGGGCGGGAGCGAAAAGGTCAGATTCTCGAACAGCAGATTGTCGCCGTAGGCCTTGCTCACCCCCTGCGCGTCGACGACCAGCGCGCCCAGGCGGGGCCCGGGCGGAATCGTGAGCTCAAACTCCTTCTCCTGCTCCGCGACGCTGGCCTTGAGCATCGTCTCGTAGGCGTTGATGCGCGCCTGCGATTTCGCCTGGCGGGCGCGGGCCGACTGGCGAATCCATTCCAGTTCGCGCGCCATGGCTTTTTGCCGGCGGTCCTCCGTGCGCTGCTCGACGGCGAGGCGGCGCTGCTTTTGCTCGAGCCAGGAGGAATAATTCCCCTTCCAGGGAATGCCGTGGCCGTGGCCAAGCTCCAGGATCCACTGGGCGACATTGTCCAGGAAGTAGCGGTCGTGCGTCACCGCGATGACCGTCCCTTCGTAGCGCGCCAGGTGCTGCTCGAGCCATTGCACGCTTTCGGCGTCAAGATGGTTGGTGGGCTCGTCGAGCAGGAGAATGGAGGGCTTCTGCAGCAGCAGCCGCGCGAGCGCGACGCGGCGGCGCTCGCCGCCCGAGAGATGGTCGGCCACCTGGTCGCCCGGTGGACAACGCAGCGCGTCCATCGCCATCTCGACGTGGGATCCGATGTCCCAGGCGCCGAGCGCGTCGATCTTTTCCTGCAGTTCGCCCTGTTTTTGAAGAATTTTCTCCTTCGCGGCGTCGTCCGCGGCCCCGTCAAGCTCGTCCCAGCTGGAATCGTAAGCGGCGACGAGATCCGTCAGGGGCTTGACCCCCTCCTCAACACAGGCGCGAACGGTCTTGCCGGGTTCGAGGCGGGGTTCCTGCTCCAGCAACCCAACCGTGTACCCCGGTTCGAAATGCACGCGGCCATCGAAATCCGTGTCGCGGCCGGCCAGGATGCGCATCAGTGACGACTTGCCGGAACCGTTGAGCCCGAGGACCCCGATCTTGGCGCCGTAATAGAACGAGAGCGAAATATCGCGCAGGATCTCCTTGCGCTCGATTTTTTTCGAGACGCCGATCATCGAGAATATGATCTTGGGTTCTTCGGGTTTTGGCATGGGCGGGATGACTATGGCGCCTCCGGACTGCTCGGCAATCTATTCGAGGGTGGAGCGGGTTGTCCCAACACGCTGGATCGGCGTGGCACGGGCTTCCAGCCCGTGTCGGGGATGACATGGGCTGGAAGCCCATGCTACGGGAGGAGCGTGTTGGGGGCAACCCGCTCCACCTCGGAAAACGCTCGCCGGTGCTCGGAATCCATTGTTAGCGTCGGAGTTGATGAATCGGCTGACCTGTTGGCTCGCGGGGTTTCTTGCCAGCTCGTGCGCCCTTTCCGCTGCGTCCCAGCTCGTCTACATTGGCACCGGCAGCCGTGGCATCTACGCCCTGCGGCTCGATTCCGCCGATGGAACGCTTTCGGCGCCCATGCTGGCCGCCGACGACCGGGATCCGGGCTTTCTCGCGCTGGATCCGTCCAAGCGGCGCCTCTATGCGGTCGACGAGATCCCTCCCGCCCTTTCCGCCAAGGCGAACGCGGGCGGCGTCAGCGCTTTCGCGGTCGATCGGGTTTCCGGATCGCTGACGTTGCTCAATCAACGGCCCAGCGGCGATGGTCCTCCGCCTCACCTGGTCGTGGACGCCACCGGCAAAATGCTGATCGCGGCCGACTACGGCGCGGGCACCATCTGTGCGTGGCCCATCGAGAGCGACGGGAGCCTCGGGGAGCGGAGCGCGCTGATCGAACACCGCGGCCGGCCGGGTCCAAATCGGGACCGCCAAAGCCGGCCGCATCCCCATTCCGTGACTCTGTCGCCCGACAACCGGTTTGCCTTCGTGTGCGACCTGGGCCTCGACCGCGTCTTCGCCTACCGGATCGACCCGTCGCGCGGGGCGCTCGCGCCCAACGATCCGCCCTTTACGGTCGTGCGGGCAGGCGCCGGCCCGCGCCACAGCAAATTTTCGCCGGACGGGCGCTTTTTCTACGTCGTCAACGAGATGGGCGGTTCGATCTGCGTCTTTGCCTACGATGCCGCGCGCGGCTCGCTCTCGCTGCGCCAGACGATTTCCACCCTGCCACCCGGGTTTCGCGGCGCGAACACCTCGGCCGAAGTCCGCATCGATCCCCGGGGCCGCTTCCTCTACGCGTCGAACCGCGGCCCCGATACCCTGGCGGTCTTCGCCCGGGACCCGCTCCACGGCACGCTCACGCCGGTGGAAATCGTGCCGTGCGGCGGCAGCCAGCCGCGCAACTTCGCCCTGTCCCCCGACGGGCGCTGGCTGCTCTGCGCCAACCGCGCGACAAATAACGTGGTCGTGTTCCGGGTCGATCCGGCCACCGGCCGCCTCATCCAGACCCCGAACCAGGCGACGATCGGCCAGCCGATTTGCGTGCTATTTTACGAGCAGACCTAACCCCACCGACTCCTTCCTCATGAAAAATCCGCCCTCAGAAAATTCCGTTTCCCGCCGCGATTTCCTGGGCATGCTGACCGCGGGCTCGGCCATGCTCGCTGGAGGGCTCGGCCTGACCAGCCAGGCCGACACCCTCGGGAAAAACCACGGTCGAAAACTGGGCGTGGCTCTGCTTGGGCTCGGCGGCTATGCCACCAGCCAGCTTCGCCCGGCCCTGCTGCAAACGAAGCTGTGCCGCCTCGCCGGCGTCGTGAGCGGGAATCCCGCTGTTGCCGCCCAATGGTCCCGGGAGCTCGATCTGCCAGCTCGCAACGTTTATAACTACGATAATTTCGACCGGATCGCGGACAATCCCGACATCGACATCGTGTATGTCGTCACTCCGCCCGCGCTGCATGCGGAATACGTGATCCGCGCCGCGAAGGCCGGGAAACACGTCATTTCCGAAAAACCCCTCGCCACCAATGTGGCGGATTGCGACGCAATGATCTCCGCCTGCCGCGACGCCCGGGTAAAATTTTCCGTCGGATATCGGATGCATTTCGATCCCTATTGCCTGGAAATGGCCCGGCTGGCCCGCACTCGGGAGCTGGGCGTGTTCAGCAAAATGACCGGCACCGTCGGCTGGAAACTGGAGAAGCAGATGTGGCGGATCGAAAAAAAACTGTCCGGTGGCGGACCGATGATGGACGTCGGCATCTATGTCGTCCAGGGAGCGTGCACGGCCCAGAACGAGGCGGTGCCGATTGCCGTCACCGCGCATGAGAAGCCCAAGGCTCGCCCCGCCCTTTTCACTGAGGTCGAGGAATCCATGAACTGGACCATGGAGTTTCCCAATGGGGCCGTCCTCAATGCGTTCGCCAGCTACGATAGCGGTGCGAGCCAATTCCGGGCCGAAGGGCCGGATGGCTGGATCGATTTTCCCAAGAACGCCTTCGGCTACAGCGACATCCACATGAAGACCAGCCGCGGACCGTTCCCCGTCACCCAGCAAACCCGCCAGATGGACGATTTTGCGGACTGCATCCTGACCGGCCGCGACACTCCCGTGCCGGGCGAAATGGGCCGTCGCGACATCCGCATCCTCATGGCCATCTATGAGGCAGCGCGCACCGGGAAGCGGGTATTGGTCTAAAGTCAGATGTGCTTCGAGTCGGCCTCGTCCTTCTTCAGGTATCCGCTGTCCTGGCGCTGGTGGTTCACCTGGTTCTTTTTCAAGTAGGCCTGATAGACATCCTCGGCGCTCATTCCGAGGGTCTGGGCGAGCGAGACCAGGAAGTGAAACAGGTCGACCACCTCCACCCGGGCGTTTTGCTCGTCATACTTTTGATACTTCGCCCACCACTTCCAGGGCACCGAATCCACCAGTTCAGCCAGCTCCTGTTGCATGGCCCGGGTGTAGTTGAGCGTCCATTTGGCCTTCTCCTCATCCGTGGGCGGCGGCAGGGAGACTCCGATCCGGCGGTTCAAGGCGTCCTGCATCTGAAAAATTTCCTCGAGTTTGTCCATACGGCTTAGCTGGCCGATGGGACCGGCGCGTGACAAGTGAAAAGCGTTTAAGGTTGCCGAGGAGGCTGACTTAGGCAACATTGTGCCCTTCATGCCCTCGTTTGAGCGCGTTCAACCGCGCTCCGGGGGCCCTACAAAAACACAAGGCCGCTCCCCCAATGCGGCGAGCGCCTTAGATAAAACAAGATACATAAAATGACAGACCCAGTTCAGTCCGGCGGCGACGCCCCGGCTGCCGAAACCAATGCTACCGTCCCCCCCAGCGGGAACACCCAGCAGTTCGGCACATTCAGCAGCACCCGAGGCTCCGGCCTCGCCCGCGGGAAACGCAGCACGACCCCCGCCGCGGCATCCGCCGCACCCGCCGGCACCGGCGAATACAAACCCACCGCCCTCGAAGTCATCATTCCAGAGCGCGAATACAAGAATCCGTTTGGTGATCCAGCTGAGCCGGCCGCCGTGCCTCCTCCAGCCTCCCAAATCCAAATCGAGGAAGAAAAAAAGACCGAACCCCAGCCCATCGCGGAAGTCGAGGCGCCCCGGGTGCCTTCAGCCGACTTGTTTCCGCTGACTGCGGAAAAAGACGATACCGGGCCCGAAGTACCCACGAAGGCCGAGCTGAATATCCTTCCTCCGGCCGAAACGAAGCGCCCAGCCCTAAATTGGGAAAGCACTTCTCCCAGCCGCGATGAACGCCCCACTTTCCGGCCCGAGCCGAGGCGCGATCAGCCCCGGACCGAGACCCGAGAGGAGCCCCGACCCGAGGCCAGGGAGCCCCGGACCGAGGAGCGAAATCCCCGCCGCGAAGGACGTGACTTCCGGCCTGAGTCCAGGGACGCACGCCGCGAGCCCGAGCCGTCGCGCGGCTCCCGGGCGGAGGCGCCGCAAAAGTCGCGCGGCTTTTTCGCCTGGTTGAAAGGCTTGTTCGGCGGCAAACCCGCCGTCCAGACCACCCCTGAGGTTCGCCGCGAGGACCGCGGATTCGAGCGCGATGGCCAGCACCGCCGCCGGCGGCGCGGCGGCCGCGGGCGCCAATTTGGCGAGCGCGGCGGCGGGCAAGGCGGTGAGCGCCAGGGCCAGTCGCATAACCCGGGCGGCGGCGAAACCCGTTTCCAGGGCGGGGAACGCCAAGGCGACGAACCCGGCGGTCATCGCCCGCGGCGGCATCGCGGCGGTCGCGGACGCAGCCGCGGCGAGCACGGCGGCGGACCACGCTCCGAGGGTCACCAGGGTGGCGGCCACATATAAGCCGGTGATCCTGACGAGTTAAATCTTGCCAATCCGCGCGACTGTGCGCGCATTTTCAAGGCGTCCGTGCTTCACGGGCGCCTTTTTTTCGCCCTCTTCATGTCCGACCTCATTGTCAACGGCGGCAAGCCCCTCTCGGGGACCATCATCCCGTCGGGCAACAAGAACTCCATCCTGCCCATACTTTGCGCCACGCTTCTCACCGATGAGCCAGTGACGATCGAAAACGTCCCCGACATCACCGATCTCGACAAACTCGTTGCCTTCCTCCGGGCGCAGGGCTCGCGCATCGATTGGGACCGTGGCGCCGGGGTGATGCGGGTGGACCACTCGGGATTCCGGCGCGCGCTGCTCGACGACGAACTTCCGCAGGACATGCGCTCGACCGTGCTGCTTTACCCGGCCCTGCTGCATCGGCTGGGGAGGATAACGATCCGCTCGAATGCCAAGGGCTGCTCCCTGGGGGTGCGCGAGATCGATCCCCACCTCGAGGTTTTGCGCGCGCTCGGCGCCTCCGTCCAGCCGGACGATTCGCTCTCCATCGCCCTGCCCGGCGGTTTTCGGGGGTCCCGCCACTGGCTCGACTACATGTCGGTCACGGTCACGGAGAATTTTGCGATGGCCGCGTCAATCGCCGCGGGCCCGTCCACGCTGCTCAACGCCGCCAGCGAACCCCACGTGCAGGATCTCTGCGCCGCGCTCATCGCGATGGGCGCAAAGATCGAGGGCATCGGGACGAGCCGGCTCGAGATCACCGGCGTGCCCCGGCTGCACGGCGCCACCATCGCGATCGGCACTGATTACCACGAAGTCGTCACGTTTCTCGCGCTCGGCGCCATTACGGGCGGCGAGGTGCGGGTCGAGCAGTCCCTGCCGCAGCACTTCGACCTGATCACGCGCGCCTTTGGCAAGCTCGGCGTGATCGTCGAGCACGAGGGCCGCACCGCCCGCGTGCGCCGGGGGCAGAAGCTCGTCGTCGCGGCTCCCTTTACGGACAATCTGCTGCCGAAAATCGAGGCCGCGCCCTGGCCCTATTTTTCGGTGGACCTGCTGCCGCTCATGATCGCCCTGAGCACGCGCGCCGAGGGCACGATTCATTTTTGGAACAAAGTTTACGAAAACGGCTTCGCCTGGATCCCCGAGCTCGCCAAATTCGGGGCCCACGCCGTGGTCAGCGATCCCCACCGCATCATCGTCTTCGGCAACAAGCCCCTGCGGCCCGCCGTGGTCGATTCGCCCTATGTCATCCGCGCCGCCGTCGCGCTGACGATGGTGGCCGCGTCGATTCCCGGCCGCAGCGTGGTGCGCAACGCCGAGATCATCAAGCGCGCCCATCCCCGTTTCGTCGAGAATCTCCGCTCGCTCGGCGCGGAGCTGGAATGGCGGGACTGAAAAGCGAAAGTCGAAAAACGGAAAGCGGAAACCCTTGAACCAACCCAAAAAAAACACCCCCGCCCCCGCCACGGGAGTCGGCTACATCACCGCCGCCCTCGCGGCGCCGGACCGGACGGCGGACGCCGCCTTGCGCCCCCTGTCGTTTGCCGATTTCAGCGGCCAGCCGAAGACGGTCGAGCGCCTGCAGGTCATGGTCGGTGCGGCCAAGCGTCGCGGCGACCCGTTGAACCACATTTTGCTTTCGGGGCCGCCGGGACTGGGCAAAACCACCCTCGCGTTCATCCTCGGCCACGAACTGGGCCGGAATGTCCGGGTCACCTCCGGTCCCGTGATCGAAAAGGCCGGCGATCTCGCCGGCCTGCTCACCAGCCTCGAGGAGGGCGACATCCTCTTCATTGACGAAATCCACCGCATCCCGAAGACGGTCGAGGAATACCTTTATTCGGCGATGGAGGACTTCCGCCTCGACATCATGATCGACCAGGGCCCGAACGCGCGCAGCGTCCGCCTTTCGATCCCGAAATTCACCCTGATCGGGGCCACGACGCGCAACGGGCTGCTGACGGCGCCCCTGAGGTCCCGGTTCACGCTGCAAACGCGGCTCGATTACTACGATGTGCCCACTCTCGTCGGCATCGTGCGGCGGACCTGCCGGCTGCTCGCCGTCGACGTCGACGACGGTGGCGAACGGGAGATCGCCATGCGGGCGCGCGGCACGCCGCGGGTGGCGAACAACCTGATCAATTTCATCCGCGACTTCGCGCAGGAACGGGCCCAGGGCCGCATCACCCGGCCGGTCGCCGCGGCCGCGCTCGAATTGCTCGAAATCGACCACGCCGGCCTCGACGAAATGGACAAGCGGATGCTGCGGGCCATGGCGGAGAATTACGATGGCGGCCCGGTGGGCATGACCACTATCGCCGTCTCGGTCGGCGAGGAGGCCGAGACGCTCGAAGAAGTCCACGAGCCGTTTCTGATCCAGGAAGGCTACCTGCAGCGCACGCCCCAGGGGCGGGTGCTGACGGAACGGGGCTATGCGGCCGTCGGACTGAAGCGCTCCGGCGGTGCGCAGGGCAGCCTGCTTTGAGGGGAGCGTTTGTTTTCACCGTGCCCCTCGTCACCGCCAACACCCTTAGGGACGCCTATGACGTGATCATCGTCGGTTCCGGGGCCGGCGGGGGACAGGCCGCCTATGTGCTCACTCTTGAAGGCGCCAAGGTTCTCATGCTTGAGGCGGGCCGCAATTACGACCCGGCCGCGGAGACACCGATGTTCCAGACGAACGACCGGGCCCCGCTTCACGCCGGCCCGACCTCGGACAAGCCCTTTGGTTTCTTCAGCGCGGTCGACGGCGGTTTTTGGATCGAGGGAGAACCCTATACGAACGCCTCCGAAGAGGCCCGTCAGCAATTCCATTGGTTTCGCGCGCGGATGCTCGGCGGCCGCACCAATGCCTGGGGCCGGGTTTCGCTCCGTTACGGTCCTTATGATTTCAAGCCTTGGAGCCGCGACGGACTGGGCTTCGACTGGCCAGTGTCCTACCAGGACATGGCACCCTACTACGACAAGGTCGAAATGCTCGTCGGAGTTTATGGCACCAACGAAGGTCTCGAGAACGCGCCCGACTCCGCGCCTGGCTGCCTCCTGCCGCCGCCCAAGCCGCTGGTGAGCGACCTTTTGATTCAAAAGGCTGGAAAGTCCCTGGGCATACCGGTCGTGGCGGGCCGTCGAGCCGTCCTGACGCAGCGGCTCGACTTCGAAAACCTGCCGGCGAAACTTCATCCGGGAAACGCCTTCGCCCAAGGCATCGTCCGTGACTCGATGCAACAGCGGGCGGCATGCTTCTGGGCGACCGATTGCGGCCGCGGATGTTCGATTCGCGCAAACTACCAGTCGACCACCGTTCACCTCCCTCCGGCCATGGCCACGGGCAACCTCGACCTTTTGCCGAATGCGATGGCCCGCGAAATCACGCTGGGGCAGGACGGGAAGGCAAACGGCGTGACCTTGATCGACAAGACGACGGGCCGGGAAACGCACGCCTCCGCGCGCGCCGTGGTCTTGGCCGCCGGAGCGATGGAGTCGGTCCGCCTGCTGCTCAATTCCAAGTCGGCCCAATTTCCCCGGGGACTGGCCAATTCCTCCGGCCTGGTGGGGAAATACATCATGGATACGGCGACGACCGCCCTCACGGGCCAAATCCCCCTCCTGGAAGACCTCCCGCCGCACAACGAGGATGGCGCCACCTTCTGCCATATGTACATCCCGTGGTGGCTCCATCAGGAGCAGCTCGCCGGCAAGCTCGGCTTTGCCCGCGGCTATCACATTCAATGGGACAGCGGCCGAAAGATGCCTTCCTTCAACACCGGAGCCGGGATGGAATGGCTGGCTCATGGCAGCTACGGGAAGAAATTCAAGGCGGATGCTCGCAGATATTACGGCTCCATCGTGACCTTTTCGGGCTTTGGCGAGATGATTCCCAACGAGGATTGCTACTGCGAGCTCGACCCCACGGTAAGGGACCAGTGGGGAATTCCGGTGCTTCAGTTTCACTGGAAGCGGTCCCAGAACGAATTCCGCCAGGTTGCGCACATGCATAAAACCTTCGCCGCAATCATCCACGCGATGGGGGGAAGGGTTCATGGTGAGCTCCTCAATGACATCGACGGCTCCAAAATCATCGCACCCGGCGGGGAGGGCACCCATGAGGTCGGCGGAGCGCTGATGGGTTCCGATTCCAAAAAATCCGTCACGAACCGATGGGGCCAGACTCACGATGTGCCAAATTTGGTTCTCGCCGATGGTGCGGCCTTTGCCTCCAGCGCGGACAAGAACCCGACCCTGACGATCATGGCCCTCTCCTGGCGCGCGGCCGAGCACCTCGCCTCCGAGCTGAAAAACGGAAATCTCCGATGAGCGCCCCCCGCCCGTCGGCCTGGTCCGACCGCTCCCGACCGATGGACCGCCGGACAGCCATCCGGTGGATCCTTTCAGCTGCGGCCGCGATCCCCCTCCTCGACCGGATCGCCTTCGGTGCCGACGCTCCCCCGGAGCCGACCGGCTACGGCCCGGACCCCGATCTCCAGAAGACCTACGCGCCCGGCGAACTCTGGCCGCTCACTTTCTCCGCGGACCAGCGGCGCACCGCCACGGCCCTCTGCGACACGATCATCCCCGCCGATGCCGGCTCGCCGAGCGCCTCCCAGGTCGGAGTGGTGGATTTCCTCGACGAGTGGATCAGCGCTCCCTACTGGGTTCCCTTCAGGAGAGATCGCGGACTGTTGATCGAAGGCCTGGCATGGATTGAGGGCGAGTCGGCGACACGATTTCAAGCGTCCTTCGCCGATCTGACCGATATGCAGCGTTCGGCGATCTGCGACGACATCTGCGATCTCGCGAGTGCCACGGCGGCATTTTACCCGGCCGCGCTATTTTTCGCACGCTTTCGGGCCCTCGGAGCGGGTGGGTTCTATACGACGCCGGAAGGGACAAGGGACCTCAGGTACGTGGGGAACATTCCGATGACAACCTTTGACGGTCCGCCGCTCGAGGTCCTAAGGAAAGTCGGACTCGCCTGAACCCCCGGATTTCCGTTAGGTTGACGCCCATCCGTTTTGGGCTAACTATGGCGGTCCCATGCCCTTGAAAACCAAGTCCCGGAAGACCCCGGGCCGCACCTCACCTCCGGCTGCCGCACGTGTGCTGCCAGGGGTTGTCTATGTCACTCGCCAGGTGCATTTTAACTCTGCTCACCAGCTGCAAAATCCGGCGTTCAGCCGGCGGTGGAATGAGAAAACCTATGGCCTGTGCGCCAATCCCCACTGGCACGGGCATAATTATGTCCTCGAAGCGACGGTGTCCGGCGCGTCGGACAAAAACACGGGGTATGTGATCAACCTGGCGGACTTGAAGCGGATCCTCCACGTGGCCGTCGTGGACCGGTGCGATCATCGCAATCTCAACGAGGAAGTTGATTTTCTCCGCGGCATCATCCCGTCGACCGAGAACCTCGTCATCGCATTTTGGAACCAAATCGAACCTCACATCAAGCACGGCCGGCTGCACAGCGTCCGGCTTTACGAAACGCCCCGCAACTTCGCCGAATATTTCGGGCCGAAATGAGCAAAAAGAATCCGATGTATCTCCACCGCTCCGCGGATGGCTCGCCCCCCCGCATCAAGCGGGAATATGACGCCAAATTCCGGGCCTCTCCCGCCTATCGCGCCAGCCTGCCGGACATGATGGAAGTCGCGCACGATCCCACGCTGGGCGCCAACGTGCCGATCCAGCAGGTGGGGGTTTCGAATTTCAAGCTCCCGCTCAAATACCGGACAAAAAAGGGCGAAATCCTGACCCTGGAGACCAGCATCACCGGGACCGTCTCGCTCGAAGCCGAGCTCAAGGGGATCAACATGAGCCGCATCGTGCGCTCCTTCTACGAGCACAAGGACGAGGTCTTTACCGGGGAGCGCGTGGGGCGGATCCTCAAGGCCTACCTGCGCAAGGTCGAAAGCAAGGACGCGCGCCTCAAGCTCGCCTTCTCCTATCCGCTCCTCCAGGAGAGCCTGCGCAGCGGCCTGCACGGCTACCAGTTCTACGAAGTCGCCTTCGAAGGCGTCATGACCAGCGCGGGCGACTACCGCCGTTTCATCCATTTCGATTTCGTTTACTCGTCGGCCTGCCCCTGTTCCGCGGAGTTGACCGAACACGCGCGGGACAAGCGCGGGGTCTACGGCGTGCCCCATTCACAGCGCAGCAAGGCGCGGGTGATCCTCGAGGAGGCCGACGGCAGGAAAATCTGGGTCGAGGACGTGCAGGCGCACTGCGCCAGGGCTCTCAGCACCGAGACGCAGGTGATGGTCAAGCGCGAGGACGAGCAGGCCTTCGCCGAGCTCAACGGCGCGCATCTCAAATTCGTGGAGGACGCCGCCCGACTGCTTTACCGGGAATTTGACGGCGACCGGCGCATCAAGGACTTCCAAATCGCGTGCGCCCACCTCGAGTCGCTGCACTCCCACGACGCCGTAAGCGTCATTTGCAAGGGCGTGAAAGGCGGCTTCACGGCCGACTTCCAGGATTTCCGGTCCCTGGTTTGCTGATAAATACCATGGCCGGGCCCGTCGTCCTCATCACCGGAGCTTCCCAGGGCATTGGCGCGGAGATCGCCCGGGTGTTTGCGCGGGAGGTCCGCGGCGTCCGGCTTGCGCTTGTGGCCCGCAACCGGGCGAAACTTGCCGCCGTCGCGCGCACCTGTGCAAGGTCCGGCGCGCAGGCGGAGGTTTTTCCCTGCGATGTCAGCGGCGAGGCCGCGGTGGCCGCGCTGGCGCGGGCCGTGAAGCGGCGCTTCGGCACGGTCGACGTGCTCATCAACAACGCGGGCAAGTTCTTTGCCGCGCCCTTCACGCAGACGAGCGCGGCCGACTTCGATCGCATGCTGGCGGCCAACCTGCGCAGTGTTTTTCTCGTTTCCAAGGCCTTTGTGCCGGCGATGGCCCGGCGCGGCCGGGGCGATGTTTTCAACATGAGCTCGATCGCCGGGCTGACGGCGTATCCCGGCGGGGCGGGCTACACCGCGGCGAAATTCGGCGTGACCGGGCTGTCCAAGGTCATGCGCGCCGAGCTCAGGGGCAACGGCGTGCGCGTCTGCTGCGTCCACCCCGGCGGCACGTTTTCCCCGTCCTGGAAGGGCAGCGGCGTGCGCGCGGGGCGCCTGATGCCGGCCGCCGACGTGGCGCGGGCCTTCCTGGACGTCTATCGCCTCACCCGCCGGACGGTGGTCGAGGAGATCGTGCTCCGGCCGCAGCTGGGGGATTTATAGGCAGACGCGGCATCCTGCCGCGTTCCTACGAGGTACGCAGCCGGGAGGCAGCGTCTACTTTTCGCCAGCTCACGGCGGTCCACCTACGCCCGGCGCCCGCTCTCCACCCAGCGCACGGCCTCGTGCGTCAGCTCGGTGCCGCTGGCCAGGCCCATCTTCTCCTTGATCCGCGCGCTGTACGCCTGGACCGTTTTCATGCTGACCTTCAAATCGGTCGCGATCCGGCGCGTGGTATGGCCCTGGCCCAGGCGCTGGAAGACCTCGATCTCGCGATCGCTCAGGGTTGAGATCGCCCCCTGCGCCGGGGGCGGCGCCCGACCGACCATGCGCTCGGCCAGCCGCGCCATCATTTCCGGGCTGGCGTAAACGCGCCCCGCCCGCACCTGGCGGATGGCCTCGACGATCCGGACGGTGGACTCGCGCTTCGTGATATAGCCGCTCGCGCCCGCCCGCAGGGCCCGCTCCGCGTAATAAATTTCCTCATACATGGAGAGCACGATGACCGCGGTCGCCGGAAAGCGGACGCGCATGTCCTTGATCAAATCCAGGCCCGAGGCGCCCTTGAGCGAAAGGTCGACGATCGCGACGTCCGGCGGGGCCGGGGCCATCCCCGCCAGCGCGCCCGCCGCATCCTCCGCCTGGCCGCACACCTCGAGGTCGGACTCCAGGCGGAGAAGATTGGCCAGCCACTCGCGGACCAGCGGATGATCGTCCACGATGAAGACGCGCGCTCTGGCTTTGGCTCGGGCGGACATGGGGGCAAGCCTGCGACCCGGCGGGTTCTTGGCAATAATCATCGGAGCCGTCCCCTTTGGTCTGGACCTCCTTTGCCCGATGCCCGAATTTCTGGGCCAATGGCCATGAGATTTTGCATTCTGGGCAGCGGCAGCTCCGGCAACTGCGCCCTGCTCGTGACCGAGGGGGCGCGCGTGCTGGTCGATGCTGGGTTCTCGATCCGCAAGCTGGGCCGGCTGCTCGCGGCGGCCGGCGAGTCCCTCGACCGGATCGACGCCGTTTTCCTCACCCACGAGCACGGCGACCACATCGCCGGGATCGAGGGGTTGAAAAAATTTCCCCATATCCGGATCTTTGCCAATGCGGCCACCGCCCGCGCCGCGCAGGAGGGGCTGAGCCACCAGCCCGCCTGGCAGCTCTTCGAAACGGGTTCATCCTTCCGCTTCCGCGACCTCGAGGTGGAAACATTTGCCGTGCCGCACGACGCCCACGACCCGGTGGGCTTTCGCTTCACCAGCGGAACCGAGGGCGACCTGTTCGCACCGCGCCGCCGCCTCGCCTGGGTGACGGATCTCGGGCACGCCCCCCAGCACTTGTCGGAGCGCCTCCGGGACTGCGACGTGGTCGCCGTTGAATCCAACCATTGTCCTCTCCTGCTGGAAGCCGACCACCGGCGCTCCTGGTCGACCAAGCAGCGGATCAGCGGCCGGCACGGCCACCTTTCCAATGAGGCCACCCGCGAGCTCCTGGCGAGCGCCGCCAGCCCGCGCTGGCGGCGGGTTTACCTCACCCACCTGTCGCGCGACTGCAACAGCCTGGCGGCGGTCGAAGCCTCGCTGGCCGGGCTGCGCGCCACCCTTGCCTGCGATTTCGCCATTGTCGGCCACGGGGAAGGCGCACCTTTTTACGACCTGGGCTGAAAAAATTCGAATTCCGAATTTCGAAATTTTCAGTGCTTGTCGCCCTTCTTGAGGCTCTTGCGGTGCGAGATCGACCACATGAGCAGGCCGCCGATCACCCCGAAGGGCGCCATGTAGTAGAAATAGTAGTGCCAGCTCAGGTCGAGCAGCCAGCCCAGCGCCTTCAGCGCGATGCTCGCGCCAAAATACTGAAACGAGTCGATCAGGCCCGAGGCGAAACCCGCCATCTTGCGCCCGCCGATGTCCATCGCGGCCGCCGGCCCCAGGAGCGAATGCGTCGAGTTGGCCGTGAATGCGATCGCCACGAATGAAATCACGATCGCAGTCGTGCTGTGCGCCTGGGCCGCGCAGAGGATGACCGCGACCTCGATGAAATAAATCCCCATCGCCACGGGCGCCCGCCTCCCCTGAAACATCCGGTCGGAAATGACACCGGAAAGCAGGGACCCGGCGGACGCGACGAAAGGGATGAGAAAGCCCGTGACCTGGAACGCCCGGGAATTCAAATCGACGTGCTGCACCTCCTGGAGGTAGCGCGGAAACCACTGGTCGACGCTCTGCCGGACCGCGCCGGTGCACGCGTAGGCTCCCGCAATGATCCAGACCACCGGGTTGCTGACGATTTGATAAAACACCGTCTTGATGTCGCCGTGGACGTCGGCTTTGGCGTGATCCTTCTCCCCCGCATACACGTCGTGAAAGCCCGCCTCCTCCGGCGTGTCCTTGACGACCAGCGCGAGAATGATCGCCATGACGGTGGCCACTCCCGCGGGAATCCAAAAAAGCCAGCGCCAGTGCATCGGCGCAACATGCCACATCCCCAGAAAAACGAATCCCCCGAGAATGGCGGCACCGAAGTAATTGATGCCCAGCCGTCCCAGGTTGATCATGAAGCCGAACACGCCGGCGAAAGTGCCGCGCTCCGTCTGGCCAAACCAAGAGGCATTGACCTTGATAAAGCCCGGCGCGCCAAAGGCCTGCATGTACCCGTCGACGCTCCGAATGAGGGCAAAAGCCCAGAGGAGGCCCCAGAAGGAGGCCACGCCAAACAGGATATTCATCGAAATCGTGCCCACCGCGCCGATGAGCATCGCTTTTTTTCCGCCCAACCGGTCGGTCAGAAGACCGTTGACGATCTGGCCGATCGCATAGGCGAGCAGCGCGATCGAAATAACGTCCGTGATCTGGGATTTTGAAAAATGAAATTCGTCGCTGATGGCCTTGTTCGCGATCGGCAAGTTGTAGCGGCAGAGGTAGTAGCTCGTGTACATGAGCCCGAGCACACCCCAGTTCAGTCCGCGCCGCGCCCGGAAGCCCGGCGGATGTTTCGGCCGGCTGGTGATAATCGGCTGGGCAGTCGCGGTCACTGGGGCGTAGTATTGTCCTGAAACCCGCTCCAACACAGTAAAATTATCCTTTTTGTAACAAGCGGGCGCGCCGGGGCGTCTTATCGACATGTCCCTGACTGCTGCCCCTGCCCGGTTCCTGAGCTTGTTAGCGGTGTTTTTGGCGGCGACCGGGCTGGCGCAGGCGCAAAGCGTGCGCCTCACCAATCTTTCCACCCGGGGAAACGTGGGCACGGGAGCCGATATCATGATCAGCGGCCTCGTGATCGGCCCCGGTACCGGGGACACGCTCCTGATCCGCGGGGTCGGCCCGAGTTTGAGCATCTTCGGCCTGACCGGCTTTCTTCCCAACCCGACGGTCACCCTGTACAACAGCTCCAATGTGCCGCTCGCCACTTACACCGGCTGGAACCCGTCGATCGCCGCCACGATGGCTTCTGTTGGCGCTTTTCCGCTCACGGCCGGAAGCAGCGACACCGCTTTTGTCACCACCCTCGCACCCGGAGCTTACACCGCGGAGGTGTCCGGGGCGACCGGCGACGGCGGGATCACGCTGGCCGAGGTTTACGAGGTTGCCCCGACCGCGACCTCATCCCGCCTGACCAATCTCTCCACCCGCATCGAGGTTGGCACGGGGGCCGCCGTCGGAATTTCCGGCATATCAATTTCGCAGGGCACGGGCGCCCGGCTGCTTCTGGTGCGAGCGGTCGGTCCCTCGCTGCAGACCATGCTGGGGATAAGCGGAGTCCTGGCCGACCCGAACATGACCGTGCTCAATTCCAACGGCACCCTTTTCGCCAGCAATGACAATTGGGGCACTCCGGTCGGGGCCGCCGCCGCCAGCGCGTCCGCCCTGAGCGCCGCGTTCGCCCAGGCCGGCGCGTTCCCCCTCACGGTCGGCAGCGACGACGCGGCCATCCTCGCGGTGTTTCCCCCGGGGAACTTTTCCGTCAATGTGACCGGAAACGGCGGTTCGACCGGCATGGCGCTGGTCGAGGTTTACGACATTACGTCCACGGGCGCGCCGGCCGTCACGATTGCGGCCACCCAGCCGAACGCCGATACGAGCGGCGCCAACCCGGGAGCCTTTACCGTGACGCGCACCGGCGACACATCCCTGCCGCTGGTGGTGGACTATTCCGTCGGAGGCACGGCCAACAGCGGCATCGATTACGCCGCGCTTCCCGGAGTCGTCGTGATCCCCGCCGGCTCGAGTTCGGCAGCGGTCGCGGTTCTCCCGAATCCCACCCTTTCGACGGTCCCGAGCGTGACCGTCATCCTGACGCTCACGGCAAACTACCAGTACGCCACCGTCGGGACCGGCGCGGCCACGGTCACGATCACCAACCTGCCGGCCACCCTTTATGTCGCGACCCTTCGCCCCCCGTCCGGCGCCAACTCCACGGCCTCGGGGACAGCCACCATCCTGCTCAACCCCGACGGCACGATCGCGACGGTCAACGTTTCCTTCAGCAATCTCACCTCGACGGAAGTCACGGCTCACCTGGACGTTGGCGTGCCCGGCAACAACAGTGCGTTCGTCTTCAACCTTCCCTACGGCGAGGTGACCGACACGGCGTGGACCTTCTCGGCCGCCGGCACTTATTCCAGCCCGGCGCTGCTCGCCGCGCTCAAAGCGGGCAACATTTACGTCGAGCTCGACTCCCAGAATTACCCGACCGGCGAGCTGACCGGCCAGTTCAACCAAAGCACCGGCACGGAAGTTTTCACCCCGCCCTCGCCCCCGCCCGCCATCAACCTGAGCAATCCGACCTCCAACCAATCCGCGCGCTTCCTCGAGCAGTCGACGTTCGGGCCGACGACGACTGACATCGGCAACGTCGTGACGCAGGGTTACAGCCAATGGATTGCGACCGAGATCGCGCTGCCCGAGACCTCGCACCTCGCGGCCACCAACGCCGACGCGGTGGCGTATCCCCCCACCGGCACCTTCACCGTCGTTCCCGACAACCGTTACGCCGCCTGGTGGCTGGTGTCGGTCACGGCTCCGGACCAGCTGCGGCAGCGCGTCGCCCTCGCGCTGAGTGAAATATTCGTCACGTCCGACGCGGCCTCGTCGCTCGCGAACCAGCCGGCGGCGCTGGCCAGCTATTACGACATGCTGGCCAACGATGCCTTCGGCAACTTCCGCCAGCTTTTGCAGGATGTCACCCTGAGCCCGGTGATGGGCAATTATCTCAACATGCTCCAGAACGCGGCGGCCAATCCCAAGACAGGGACGAGCGCCGACGAAAACTACGCGCGCGAGGTGATGCAGCTTTTCACCATCGGTTTGAACTATCTCAACCCGGACGGGACCCTCCAGCTTGATTCGACCGGCCAGCCGATCCCGACCTACACCAATGCCACCATTGTCCAGACGGCCAATGTCTTCACGGGCTGGTCCTATCACTCCACCGCGGCCAGCCCGAGCTTTTACGGCGCCACGGCCGACTGGTACGATCCGATGCAGCTTTATTCCGCGTACCACGACAATACCCAAAAGACCATCGTGCCGCTGACCGCCACCGGATCGCCCGTGATCATCCCGGCGAACGAAGGCGGCGCGGCCGACCTGAACATCGAGCTGAACACCCTGTTCAATCACCAGAACACCGCTCCCTTATTTTGCCGCGAGCTCATCCAGCACCTCGTCACGAGCAATCCCAGTCCCGGGTACGTGTACCGCATCGCCCAGGTCTTCGCCAACGACGGCACCGGCACCCGCGGCAATCTTGCCGCCGTGGTCAAGGCCATCCTGCTCGACTACGAGGCGCGCTCGCCTTCCCTGGTCGGCAATGCCGGCACGGGCAAGCTGAAGGAGCCCCTCCTGCGGCAGACCGCGCTTTATCGCGCGTTCGCCGCCAGCTCCACCGAAGGCCGCTTCCCGATCTTCAGTTCGACGGCCAACCTCGGCCAGATGGCCCTGAGTTCGCCCACCGTGTTCAATTTCTTCCCTCCCGACTACGTGCCGCCCGGCATCCTGGCCGCCGCCGGCCTCTACGGACCGGAGTTTCAGATCACGACCGCGTCCACCGCGATGAGCGTGGCCAACACCCTTTACGGCGCGGTCTATACCTCCGCGACGCCGTCGGCCTCCACCGTCGTGCTCAATCTTTCCGCGCTCACGGCGGCGGCGGGGAACACGACGCCCGCGCTCATCGCCACCCTCAATCAATTTTTCTGCGGCGGCTTCATGAGCGCGCAGATGCAGGCGCAGATCACCAGCGGGCTGGCCGCGCTCCCCAGCAGCGCCCAGCCGCTTGACCGCGCGCGTTTTGCGCTCGATCTTGTCGTCACCGCTTCCGAGGGCGCCATCCAGCAATAAGGCTATTTTAATCCCATGACTCCCCTCGATCTCACCCGCCGCAAATTCATTGGCAACTGCTGCGCCGCGGTGGGCGCGACCGGCATCCTGTCGGCCCTCGCGCAATTGCGGGTGATCGGCGCGCTCGCCGCGGATGCCTCCAGCGGCAGCCCGTACCAGGCGTTGGTCTGCATCTTCCTTTACGGCGGCAACGACTCGAACAACGTCATCATCCCGTACGACAACGCCGACTACGCCACGTATGCCGCCCAGCGCACGGCGCTGGCCATTCCCCAGGCGAGCCTGCTCCCCATCACCCCGAAAACCTACAGCGACGGCCGGCAATACGCGCTGCACCCCTCGCTCCCCGAAGTCCAGGCGCTTTTCGCCCAGGGCCAGCTCGCCTTTATGGCGAACACCGGCACCCTGACCTATCCGACGACCCTGACCCAGTACAACTCCGGAACGGCCAACCTCCCGCCGCAGCTATTCTCGCACGCCGACCAGCAGGTTCAGTGGCAAAGCAGTGTTCCCGATCAGCCTTTTCAAACCGGCTGGGGCGGGCGCCTCGCCGACATGGTCAACGCGCTCAACGGCAATTCGTCGATCTCGATGTCGATCAGCGTTGCCGGGGAAAATTCCTTCCAGGTCGGCAATGTCGTCTCGCAATACGCCGTCAGCCCCACGGGCGCGGTGATGCTCAGCGGCACGACCGGCGGCACGATCAACCCCATCCGCTATACGAATCAGCTGGACCTGCTGAGCCAGCAGGAGTCGAACCTGTTCCAGGCCGCATTTTCCGGCCTCACCAGCGCGGCGATCAGCGACGCCTCCCTCCTCACCAGCGTGCTCAGCAACTCGACCACCCTGAAGACGGTATTTCCCGCCACGTCGCTGGGCACGCAGCTCCAGATGATCGCGAAGCTGATTTCAGCGGGCCCGTCGCTCGGCCTCAACCGGCAGATTTTCTTCGCCAGCCTCGGGGGCTTTGACACCCACACGGTCGAGCTGGCCGCCCAGGCCCCGCTGCTCGTCCAGCTCAGCCAGGCGCTCAACGCATTTTATAACGCCACGGTTGAGTTGAATGTCGCCAATCAGGTCACCGCATTTACCGCCTCGGATTTCAACCGCACCTATAACACCAATGGCAACGGAGCCGACCATGGCTGGGGCAGCCATCACATGATCATGGGCGGCGCGGTGGCCGGCGGCAACATTTACGGCAAAATGCCTTCCCTGGAGCTGGGCGGTCCCGACGATACCGGAAGGGGCCGGTGGATTCCCTCGACGAGCGTGGACCAATACAGCGCGACACTCGCCTCGTGGTTTGGCGTCAGCGCCTCCAACCTGCCCGTCGTGCTTCCCAATATCGGCCGTTTCGCGACGGCCAATCTGGGTTTCATGAAGGCCGCCACCTGAGGAAGCGCCGGGATGAAAATCCGCTCCGCTGTCCTCGCCATCCTGGCGATCCTTTCCCTCGCGCTCCTCTGGTGGGCTCCGCGGCACCGTCCGGCGGGTGGCGCCGGACCAGGAGCCCTTCCCGGTGCCTCCGCTCCGGCGGCGCTCCCGACGGAGGTCTCGCCGGCAGCCGCGCGCTACGCCGGCGAAGAGCCCTCCCACCTCGCCGATCTCCTCAATTCTCCGACCACCGATATCGCCTCCGATCTGCGGGTGCTGAACGATATTTTCGTGCAATACCGGAGCGCGACCCACGGCGGAGATCCGGTCGGGGAGAACGCCGAGATCACCGCCGCGCTCACCGGGCGCAACAAGCTGGATTTCTCTTTCATTCCCAAGGATCACCCCGCCATCAACGCCCGCGGCGAATTGTGCGACCGCTGGGGCACGCCATTTTTCTTCCACCAGATGTCCGGCACGCAGATGGAGATCCGCTCCGCCGGCCCGGATCGCGTGCTCTGGACGGAAGACGACAAGGTACTCACTCCCGGCCTGCGGTCTCCTCCGCTTTAACCGAAAGGTGGAGCGGATTGCCCCGAATACGCTCCATTGGGAAGGTGGTCCGAGTTATACATTTTCGGAGCCAAACGAGCGTGTTAGGGGCAACCCGCTCCACCTTCAGACCAAGGCGACCGCTTGACCCTTCTGTCAAGGTGGCCTTTAATGTTCCGTGTGTTTCGCTGCCTCTTCGCCTTCATTTTCGCCCTGGCCGTCCCCTGCATCGCCGCGCCCCTGCGCGTCGCCACCCTCTCGACGGTTCTGACTGAGATCGCGCAGGACGTCGGCGGACCGGACGTCGTTGTCACCGGCATTCTCGCGCCCGGAGTGGACCCGCATACCTTTGAGCCCGCGCCATCCGACCTGATCGCGCTCACCCAGGCGGATATTGTCCTGGCCTCAGGCCTGGGGATGGAAAGCTACCTCGACCGGATCGCGGCCAATTCAGGTACGCGCGCCCGGATCCTCGTCGCCGGCCGCGTTCTCGGCCGCACTGTCATCGTCGTCGATACCCATGGCCATTCCGATCCCGATCCCCACTGGTGGCACAGCATTGCCGCAATGACCCTGGTCACCCGGTGGATCGCAACCGAGTTCACCGCCTCGAAGCCCGAATCCGCTGGCGGGTTTCAGTCCCGTGCCGCGGCCTACATCGGCCGCCTGGCCGCCCTGGACACCTGGGCCCGCGGCCAGCTTGCGGCGCTCCCCCTGGACCGCCGCGAACTCGTCACCACCCACGACGCCTTCGGCTGGTTCGCGCGCGATTACGGATTCACCGTTCATCCGATCAGCGGATTGAGCACCGAGTCCGAACCCGACGCCCGCGATTTCGCGGCGCTGGTCGATTTCATCCGCCGCCGGCACATTCCAGCCATTTTCCCCGAAAGCGACGAGAACGCCAAGCTGGCCGCCGCCCTCGCCCGCGAGACCGGCGCCCGCCTCGGCGAGCCGCTTTACGCCGACGGCCTCGTCCCCGCGGACGACGGCGCCACCTACGACGCCATGTTCCGCCACAACGTCCGCGCCATCGTCGCCGGCTTGCGCTAAGGACTTTTCGGGCTTGGTTTTCCGCCCCCCCCTTTCACCTTCCACCTTCCACCTTCCACCTTTCACCTTTCACCTTTTATAGATGGATCCCATCCCCGTCACCGTTCTCACCGGTTTTCTCGGCGCCGGCAAAACGACGCTGCTCAACCGCATCCTGACGGAGAAGCACGGCCTCAAGCTCGCGGTCATCGAAAACGAGTTCGGCGAGGTCGGCATCGACCACCAGCTGGTCGTGGCGGGCGACGAGGAGCTGATGGAAATGAACAACGGCTGCATCTGCTGTTCGGTGCGCGGCGATCTCATCCGCATCCTCGGCCGGCTGCTCAAGCGCAAGGACCGCCTTGACGGCATCCTGATCGAGACCACCGGCCTCGCCAATCCCGCCCCCGTGGCCCAGACCTTTTTCACCGACGACGAGATGCGCGCCGCGTTCCGGCTCGACGCCATCGTCACGGTGGTGGATGCGAAGCACGCCCTCCAGCATCTCGACGCCGATGACGAGTCGGTCAAGCAGGTCGCCTTCGCCGACGTCATCGTCCTCAACAAGACCGATCTCGTCGATCCGCGCGATCTGGACGCCCTCGAGGCGCGCCTGCACCGCATCAATTCGGTCGCCAAAATTCATCGCACGCAGAATTGCGCCCTGCCCCTCGACCGGGTGCTCAACCTCGGCGGATTCAACCTCAGCCGCGCGGCCGAACTCGATCCGAAGTTTCTCGAGCCCGAATATCCCTTCGAGTGGGCGGGGGCCTACGCGCTCCCCGCCGGCACGCACGAAATCGTCATCGGCCACGCCGGCGATGACGATCATGCCGATCACGGGCATGAGCACGAGGGCCACGAGCACCACCACGGCAACGAGAACGAACTCGACCTGGTGGTCCTGCACGCGGCGTCGGCCGAAGTGTCCGCCCTAACCTCGGCGAACGCGGAAGTCCCACAGGGTGGAACAAAGGAAAACCCGCCGCTGAAAGAGGAAGGTGAGGCGGTCCGCGCCTTTTCCGATTGGGAGGCGCGCCTGAAAGACGGGGACACCGTGGTCCCCGGTGCGAGGCTGCACCGCCTGCTCCTCAACGAGGGCTGCGGTCGTTTCAAGCTTAGCATCCCTACCCCCGGCTCCTATCTTGTCTTCGAGCAATGCGGCGAGGTTCCGCTGCATGTCCAGGTCTCGGGCGAAGTCGTGAAGCCCGGCTGGCAGCGCGATTATCACGCCGCCCACACGCACGACGATGCCGTCACCTCGGTTGGAATCAGCCAGGCCGGCACGCTCGATGGCAAGCGGCTCAACGATTGGATCAGCCAATTGCTCCGCACCAAGGGAGGTGACATCTACCGGATGAAGGGCGTCCTCAGCGTCAAGGACAGCGGCAAGCGGCTCGTCTTCCAGGGCGTGCACATGCTCTTCGACGCAAAGTTCGACCGCGAGTGGGGCGCCGAACCTCGCACCAATACGCTCGTATTCATCGGCAAAAATCTCGATCGCGCCGCCCTCACCGCGTCCTTCCAGGCCTGCCTCGTCCCCTGATTTTGAACCTGGTCAAACATTGGGCGGCGCAGCTCGACGATTATGCCATCGACCTCGCGTGGTCGCCGGACGGCGCCACCCTGGCCGCCGCTTCCTCCGCCGGCCCGATCTCCCTTTTTTCCGCCGCCGATGGCGCCGAAAAGTACGAACTCCCCGGCCACAGCCCCGGCACCAACGCCATTGCCTTCATGCCCGAGGTGGGGCGGCGCGCCCCCGCGACGCCTGTTCCGCTCCAACGACAAGAAATCGTCGCCAATTCTGATACAGAGCCAAACGGGCGTCGCGGGGGCGCGCCGCCCCACCCCACATTGGCCTCCGCCGGCCAGGACGGCGCCGTAAAATTTTGGGACGCCTCCTCCGGCCATCACACCGCCACCGCGCCCCTTGGCGCCGCCTGGGTTGAACACCTGGCCTGGTGTCCCGGGTCCGATTCGCCGCCGCTCCTCGCCGCCGTGGCCGGCCGCAAGCTCGTTTTGCTGACCCCGGACGGAGCCCCAGCCCACACCTTCGCCGACGTCCCCAAAACCATTTCCGCCCTGGCTTGTCATCCCGCATCGCGTCTCCTCGCTATCGCCTTTTTCGGCGGCGTCCGTTTGATTGCCGCCAGCGATTGCAGCCTGCACAAGGAATTTCCCTACGCCAACGGCATCCATGCGCTCGTGTGGTCGCCCGACGGCAAATGGCTGGTTTCGGGAAACCAGGATCCGAGCGTGCATCTTTGGATCCCGGCGCAGGACGCCGAGCTCCAGATGAGCGGTTACGAGAGCAAGGTAAAGCACCTGTCCTTCGACACCAGCAGCCGCTGGCTGGCGACGGCGGGCGGTCGCGACGCGTGTGTCTGGGACTGCGCCGGCGCCGGTCCCGAGGGGCGCGCGCCGGCGATGTTTCAGCACGACTCCCCGGTATGCGCCCTGGCCTTCCAGAATTCCCACGGGCTGCTCGCCACCGCGTCCCAGGGCGGCGAAGTGCAGCTCTGGAGCCCTGAGCGGCGGCAACCCTTGCGCGCCGCCGCCCGGCTGCCCGCCGCCGTGACAAAACTTGCCTGGTCCCCCGACGACCGCACGCTCGCGATCGGCTCGGAAAAAGGGATTGTTTATGTGCTCACCTGTGAGGCTTAAATATATTGCCGCGCTCCTACTTTGCGCCGCCTCCCGCGGCGCAGACAACCCGCCCGCCCTCGCCGGGCACCCATCGCTTTCGATCGCCGCCGCCGCCAATTTCATTCCCGTGCTCGGCGAACTCGACACCGCGTTCGTCCACGCCGAGCCCGATGTCGCCCTCACCATGTCCGCGGGCGCCTCCGGAAATCTTTTCGCCCAAATCCGAAATGGCGCGCCGTTCGATGTGTTTCTTTCGGCCGACCTCGAGTTTCCCCGGAGACTGGCGCAAGACGGCAGTGCGGAGGCATTGAGCATCACCCGGTTCGCCACCGGCCGGATTGTCCTTTGGACCACACGGCCCGAAGTGGACATGTCGTCGATCGCCGCGGTAGTGCGGAGTCCTGAAGTTCAAAAGCTCGCCATCGCCAATCCCGTCACCGCGCCATACGGGCGAGCGGCGCAGCAGGCGCTCGAAAGGCTCGGCCTGGCGGCCGAGGCCGCGCCCAAGCTCGTCACCGGGGAAAACATCAGCCAAACCGCCGAGTTCGTCGAAACGGGAAATGCCGACGCCGGTTTTGTCGCACTTTCGCTGGTGCTGTCGCCAAAACTGAAGGATCGCGGCCGCTGGATCGAAGTTCCGGCGGGCCTCTACGACCCGCTGGAGCACGCCGCCGTGATCACGGTCCACGGCGCCAACAATCCCGAGGCCCGGCATTATATCATGTTTCTGAGGAGCGCTGAGGCCCGGAAGATTCTCGCACGCTTCGGCTACGGCGTGCCAAAGTAGAAAATCTTTTTATGAAAATCGAAAAAAGCGGCGCCAAGCCCACCCGGCGCGGCCCCCCCGACTGGTTTACCGGCGGCGTGTGGATCGACGATATCGCCGCCCCGGATGAACCGGCGCGCGTGCACGTGCTCCGCGTCTTCTTTGAGCCCGGCGCGCGCACCGCGTGGCACAGCCATCCCCTGGGGCAGCTCCTGCATATCGTCGCCGGGGTCGGCCGCGTGCAAAAGTCCGGCGAAGCGCCCATCGACGTGCATCCCGGCGACACGGTTTGGATCGGCCCAGGCGAGCGCCACTGGCACGGCGCGGCCCCGGGGCGCTCGATGGTCCATCTCGCGGTCCAGCGGGCGACCGACGAAGGCAACGAAGTCACCTGGTTCGAGCACGTCACCGACTCGGACTACGCTCCCGAGCTCCGTTAGGTTGATTCAGTCAACCTGGAAAATGCGCCGGCTCCGTTTGCGGTCGGCGCATATCGAAGTTAAGCTGGCGCCATGTACAAAATCATATCCCTCGTTCTCCTCGCCGTCGGCGTCGTCGTGCTCATTTACGGCATAAACGCCTCAAACTCGACCGCCTCCAGCATCAGCAACGCCTTTTCCGGCAACCCCACGAACAAAAGCATGTGGCTGATTGGACTTGGCGTCCTCGGCATCGTGGCCGGAGGCGCGGGCCTGCTTTTCTCGAGGCGCGGCAACAGCTGAACGCAGGAGGGGGCCTCAACGCCGCTTCTTTTTTCCGCCGCCGGACTAGTAGACGCGATCTCCAGGTCGCGTCCGAAGCGGTCCCGAATCGGGACCGCTTCTCCGAAAAAGCGCGCGTCGTCACGACGCGCCGCTCCAGCGTGGCGTTGTCGCCGATTGCTCGTTAATTCTTCGCGGCGGGGGCAGCCAGCGTCCGCGCAGGAAATGAGACAACAGTCACGTTATTTTCTCCAAGTCGGGCTTTCCTAATCTTGTCGTCCAGGACCGAGACGGCAAAGTGAAGGGGTATCAGGTCAGCCAAGGCCGCGAACAGCTCAAACACCAAAATCTCCTATGAAAACCACCGTCAAAGATTATCCCGTAAATATCTGGTATAGCGCAAATCCAGGCGACGATTGTTACATCGCTCAAGTCATGGAAATGCCGAATGTAACGGCAATCGGTGACACAATGGAGGAAGCGGCCCATGAAATCCAGATTGCGCTGGAGCTGAACCTCAAGGTGCTGGAAGAAGACGGGATTGCCCCTCCTGCCCCGCGCAATCCCATCGCGCGTTCTTTCGGACGATTGGGTGGCCAAACAAACAGCGCAAAGAAACGTTTGGCGGCGCGTCAAAACGGCCGCAAGGGCGGCCGACCGCGCAAAGCAGCCTAGCCCAGCAATTTCATCTTGCGACCCTTTCTGGAAGGCCGTACTCAAACCCTTTCAATTACGGCAAGATAGCTCAGTTGGTAGAGCAGAGGACTGAAAAAACGAAACGGGCATTTTAGCCCATTTTATCCCCTGTCATCTGGAGTCATAAATGTTCGGATACCAAGCCAGTTGCAAAAGATTCGGTTCATCCCGAGTTATCCTAAAAAGGCCGAAGTTTCGGAATCGGGTGACAACTTCGGGTGACAACAAAATCAGGGTGGAGCAAGTGTAGTCGACAAATTCAATCCTCAATCGACTTGCCGACGCCGAGCCGGGAAAGTTACGCTGACGATCAACGCCATGACGACACTCACTAAACGAAATATTGCTGGGATCGTTCTGGGCGGTTTGACGTGGCTAAATATTTTTTCGAACCGTCTCGGACTGACGACCGCCACTCAGGTTGCGTTGTGGCTCGCCATTTTGATTTCGCTTGGCCTGGCATTTTTCTACGGCAAGCAACTGAGACAGACAAAGACCGTCGGCACTCTCTCGTCTGATACGGGAACCGCTACCGATCTCGCGAACAGGCAAAAGAAGACCAGAAGAGTATTGATCATGGTTTGGATTTTAATGGTAGCTGTGGCGCTGGCATCGCCTCTCTGGATGCCGATCACCGGAGTGACTAACGGCACACGAGTCGATTCTCTTACCGGAGTCTTCACCGCTGTTGTTATTAGTGTCATTTTCGGCCTCCGGTTTAAAAAGATAGCCCGGGGTTAACAGGTTCGCTCAAACGAATTCGATTGGCTTCTGCCTCAATCGACTTGCCGAATCCAAAACAGGAAGCTATTTTCTGGGCCATGACCACCGCCTCTCTAGTCCGCACATTACGCGCTCTGCCGGCCGCCGAACGAGCTCGAGTGTTGGCCAAGGTGACAGGGACCCGAAAGAAGACCACTTGGGGTAATATTTCGGAAAGAGCACGCCGCCTCTCGAAGGGCAAGATGCTCCCTAATGCCGTGCTTGAAGAACGGGCGGCTGAGTGACCTACGCCGATTCGAGCTTTCTGTGTTCGCTGTACCTGACGGACGCAAACACGGCACGGGCTCAGGCATGGCTCGGACTCCATCCCGAGGCCCTCCCCTTATCTCCGCTGCATCGACTTGAACTTGCCACCGCCTTTGGCCGCCATGTGGCGTCCAAGCGCCTGACAACGCACGAAATTGCCGCCGCATGGCGAGCGGTGGAGCAGGATTTCGCCAAGGCACTCCTCTTCGCTCCCGGGCTTCCTCTGGCCCCGGCATTCGCTGAAGCGGAGCGCTTGGCCAAGCAGTACGGCCCCGCAACGGGTGCCCGATCATTCGACGTGCTGCACGTTGCCTGCGCTGCGCGCCTCCGCTCTACCGCATTCCTCACTTTCGATGCCCGCCAGCGCGTATTCGCGGAGTCTGTGGGACTGAGTTGTCCAGCTATTTAGCGTCAATGAAAACGGTGCGAGAGATCAAGGAGGCCATCGAACACCTGACATTAGAGCAGCGGGCGGAGCTCATTGCCGAACTTTGCGGCTGGTCGGACGACGATTGGGACCGGCAAATGAAGACTGATGCGGAGGTCGGAAAGTTCAGCGCGCTCAATCAGAGTACGTTGCCGGGGTTCACTTGCGGCGGCGAATGGACTTGGCCAGCTCCGGCATCGTCAGCGTCCCAATAGTTCCCCGCTCATAGGCTTCCCTTCGGGACCGGATTAGCTTTTTGTGGCTCTCGGGTACCGGGAGCGCATCGCTGGCCGCTGAATCCCAGAGTTCCTCCGCGATTTTGAGACGTTGCCGGGGTGGGAGCCGCTTAAGTTGGGGAAAATTGGCCAATGTCATGAGCAAGACTCTGCCCCGGTTTCATCGGGCGTCAAATGCTTCTTGGCGCACAGGCGCGTCAACTTGGCTGCTATAATAGTGGGATGGACAAACCAACACCTGAGCAGCTTATCCAGGCTGCGAAGCTGACAGACTTCTCCGTGTTGGCCGCGTTCATGCTGGAGAGTGCAGGAATAACCGAGCTGGACACGTCCCATTATCCGGACTGGGTACGCTGCGCTGCGGATAAGGTTAATCGCGCATTGTATCCGAAATTTTACGAAGCCTTGGCGACCAACGCAACGAGACCGAATTACGGGCGTGGGATCGCATTTGGATTGATGGAAGCCGGCCAGAAGGGAATAGCCGCCTGGGCTCTCAAGCTACCCAAGGGGATGCCAGAACCCACAGAAGAACAGGCGGAGGCGGTGTGGCGCTGGTTTTATCGCGAAGATGCCGACAAAGCTACTCCGCCGTCGAATGGCGAATTGATCGCCACAGAATACCGCGACGATTTTCGGGAACTTGAATCCGGGCTGAACGGGACGGAACTTGCCGATTTGCATCAAGGAATAGCTGATGCAGCCCGTATGATGAGCGGGGAGAACAAAGCGACAGAAACCACCCGAATTTACTTGGTCATGGTGTCGTTCTGGCGGGTCGTGGACCAATTACCCAACTCCGATGCGTTGTTCAATCTTCTAACGACATCGCTCGGGCCAAGCATCGTCGGGGACGACCCGAAACGTATCGCTCAGCTTTGCACGAGAGTTCGTAAAAAGTTCCCACGGCGTCCTGGCCGCCCCCGGAAAACAACCTCAACGTAGCGGATGCTGTGAATTAGTTTAATTCGGCTCAATCGGTTATTCTCTGGCGTTATGACGCTGCCAGAAGATCAAAGTCCTTTCCAGCCAAAGCTGGGCCTGACCCGCGAGGAAACTGCAAAAGCCATCGGCCAAAGTGCAGTCACTGTGGACAGGCTGACCAAGCGGGACCTCCTGCGGCCTTCGCGTGCGACGCGGCGCCCGATTTATCCCATTTGGGAAATCGAGCGATTCCTGCGCGAAACATCGGGAGGATGCAAGTGAGTCCGCCCTGCGCCGGTAACGCTCTTGGGGTACTCCGTGAATTTAATCCCGTCTCCTGGTTCCATTTCCGCACGCCGCATTATTGCTCAGTAGAGCGAAAAGCCCCCCCGAAGTTGCTCAAAAGACATGGATTTAGGTCAAAGCACAATCGAGGTGCTCTCTTCCGGAGCCGTCGTTACCGCAACCTATCATATCGTGAAGGGGCTAAAATCCCGCTTAAGTTCATTGGAGCGTATTGCTTGTGACCAGAGTAAATATATTGATGAAATTCGGACAGACTTTAAGGAACTGAGCACAATTAAGACCGACTTCATTCGCGAAATTCAAACATTGTCATTTACCTATCAAGAGCATGCTAAGAAAACCTATGGTGGAATAATTGCGATGAAGGACACACATATCAGTGAACTAACAG
>Ga0302326_10001800_pt1 | contig 53489 bp, 53 predicted proteins | sample Palsa_T0_3_FD_202264 | JGI IMG/M metagenome (GOLD analysis project Ga0302326, IMG submission 202264) | Peat permafrost microbial communities from Stordalen Mire near Abisko, Sweden - Palsa_T0_3 | ecosystem: Environmental > Terrestrial > Soil > Palsa > Peat permafrost | place: Sweden: Abisko...
CCAATTCTTTTGAACGGGAGATGTTTGGCCGGCGCGTGCGAACCACAGTTTTCGGGGAGACTGCGTGGATTGCTACTGCCGAGGATGTCATTCTTCACAAACTGTATTGGAATCTTCTCACGCCCTCGGAACGCCAGCTTGGGGATGCCGCCGGCGTGGTGTCTGTTCAAGGACACAATCTCCATCTCGATTACCTTCGGCACCGGGCGGATGAACTAAAAGTGCGTGCGACGCTGGACGATCTGCTGGCGGGGCGAATCCGGCCCAAGGCGACGTAAACCGCCAGGCAAGGATCAAATGTGCCGCCACGGTCGCAAATACATCGCGACCATGAAACGCGCAGTTCACCGGACCACGAAAAGACGGTCACTCAGTACCCGGCGTTGTGCATGATCCGATAGAATGACCAGATAATCTCTTCCTCGAAGGCATTGGGCTCAATCACGATGCCGAACAGCTCCTTTTGTGATTTCGCGCAGTCAGGTCGTGGAATACTTTTTGAGGCCACACCCGCATCTTCCAGCGCTTCGCGGTCAATCGTCTGGTCGAGTGACATCTGTACGAGCGCGAAAGGCATCACTCTTCTTTCAATACAACCTTCTCCAGTGCGAGCAATCGCTTCTTCATCGGCAACCCGCCGCCAAATCCCCCGAGCGAACCGTCGCTGGCGATGACGCGATGGCATGGGATGATGACGGGAATGGGGTTGGTCCCACAAGCCGTGCCAACCGCGCGCGAGGCCCCGGGTTTACCAACCTGCCGCGCCACCCAGCCATACGAACGAGTCTCGCCCCACGGAATCTTCGCCAGAACGCGCCACACCTGCCGTTGAAAGTCCGTGCCCGAAGAAGGCGCCACAGGAATGCGCCAGCGCACGGCCTTGCCCTCGGCGTATGACTTGAGTTGGCGTGAAAAAGTGCGGATGAACAGTGGCGGTTTTCCCGCGACGACAGGGGAGCCTGATTCTACAGAACCGGGGAAATCAAGCGCCACGATGCCACGAGGTGTGTACCGAACGCGAAACGCGCCCAGTTTCGTGCGGACGATCAACGAATCACGAACCAGATTATCCATAGCGCCACGAAAGATAACCCGAGCCACATGAAAAAGCGATTCCGCGCCTGGCGTTGGGCGCGCTTGAGAGGCTTGTAGCTTTTGATACTGCCCGCGCCAAGGTAGTGTGCCAGTTTCTCTTTGGTCGGCACCACCTGGGCTTTCTCCAAAGCTGCGGTACCCGTGAACGCATTATTGTTGTCCGTCCCCAATGCGCGCGCAAACAGGTCGGGTTCGGGTCTCTGCGCGAAGGCGATCGGCTCGGCCTCAAGTTCCTTCAATGGTTCCGCGCCGACTTCAAACAAATCCTGCCGCGTCTGTTGCGAAGAGCCCGGCGCGCGCCGCGGCGTTCGCCACATGTCTTTGATGAATTTGGTGATGGTCTCGACACGCGATTTCGGAGACGCCCCGATTCGCCCAGGTTCGTTGGTCAGTTCACGCGCCTCACGTTGCAGCGTCGCAATCTGACGGTCCAAATCACCGATGGCGCGAGCAATCGGGTCCCCGTGTTTGGATCGGAATCGCATGCTCTCCTCCGAACGTCAATGTTTCGCTGCCAGCAACGCAATGAGCCAAATCGTGCCGGCCACAATCAGCGGGGCCGACGCCGCCGCGCCAATGCACGCGAAGCGAACCATCTCATTCCAAGCCGGCAGCTTCCGGTCCGTGCCCATCGGCGAAGTCACCTCCGGTTTACCCATGGCGGGGTTCAGGCAATCGAGCCGGGTTTGGGCGCGGTTGTACTCCAGGCGCGCGCCTTCCAGGACGCCGAGAGATTTGCTCAATTCCGCCCGGACGTTCGCGCTACTCCACTCATTGTCGTTGATTTGCTGAATCTGCTCGGCGTAATTGCGGAACGCATCAATGGTCGCGCCGCAGAGCTCCGCCAAACGCTGTGATTCAACTTGCTGCCGCTCCAGCGCCACGAGACCGCGCGTGAGTTTGTCCGTGATGTCGGCCCGGCCCCGGCTGTAGTCCTCCTGCTTGCGACGCAGCTCTTCCAATTCGTTTTTTTGGCGTTCGAGTTCCTCCTGTTGCCGACGCAGCGTCAGCAAATGCTCGCGCGCCAAGTCGAGTTTGGAATCGACTTCCTCGCGATGTTGAGGCAATTCAACTACGGAAAGCACAGGCCCGGCAGTGGAATCGGGCACAACGGTAGCACTGCTACCCCCTCCATGTTTCATACAAAAATCCTCCTTGTGAGCGCACAATAGCAAGGCCCTCGAAAAAGTAAAGAGAGTTTGCAGGGGCCAACGCAGAATTTTACGGATTGGGAACGCGCATGCGGTAGTAGGAGGACGGAAAGTTGGTGGCGGCGCCGACGTCGAGGTAATTCGTGATGTTGCCGTCGGTGCTGGTTATGGTGAAAACGTCGGTGAAATTGTTGGTGTAGCTGCCGTCAGCAGCGCCCGTAGCCCGCTGCAGAACATTGGTCTGGCAGATGCCGCCGGTGACCCATGTGACAAGAATATCATTCCCCTGCTGGGTGATCCCGTTGATTTTGTAGGGCGTCGTCAGGTTCCCGAGCACGACGGTGACGTGCCCCGACATCGCCCCCACTCCGCGGCAACCTGTCGAGGTGCCGTGGACCATGCAGTAGTAGTTGTACGTGCCCAAGTTGGTGAATGTATGGCTAAAATTCGTCGCCGTTCCGGTTGTTTGTACACCTGAGTTCCAGTTCTCCAGTTGTCCCGGCGCGGCCGTCGTGCTGTGATGGCCATTGATCCACACCCACGTGACCGTGTCGTCAAGATTGATGGTCGGATCGATGTGATTCGACGGAAACGCACCGAAGTCAAAATCAAAGATCTGAATGGTATTGGTTGCGGCCAGAGCCGTGGTCGCATACCACGACAGCAAGCACATCGAGACAAATAATGACTTCGCCCTGGTTTTCATCCCTCGCTCCGATAGATTGACGGTCAGGAATTCTCTCCAACCTACAAATAAGAGGACGCGGCGAGGGATTTGTTCCGGAACGAGCGCCGCGTTCATGGCCGGCGCCAATCAGCAGAATCGCTATCGCACCGGCTCGAAAACTTCTTCGGGGTGAGTGGATTGATCGGTGGCGCGGCGGAGAAAACCTTTGGCGATGAGGGCGCGGATAATGCGCGTCGCGGTCGGGCGGTCCACGCGCATGTCGTGGACCAATTCTGACTCCATGACCCCGCGGCCACGTTCGTGGATCAGATCGATCGCTTCCGGCAGCGGAAGCTTGTAGCCCTCGTAGAGAGAAATGATTCCAAACAGGATCAACACCGTGCCCGCAAATATCGCGCTCGTGCCTTTCAGCGGTTCCTCGGGGTTGAGCGGATACAAGCCTCGGCTGCAACACAACTTTCTGGATGCCGCGCCGGCCAGGACCCGCCAGGAATTCGCCCTCCGGTAACTCTTTGCCGAACTTCGTAATGATCACCTCGACCTCAACAACCGCGCGGCGACGTGATTGCCCGCGCGCGTTGACGGCAGAAGCCATCGCCCACAAACAATTCCACTGCGAGCCCTTGACCCGAACGCCAATGGCGTCTAGGTTTTCTTGAAAGGGGAATGCTATGAAGCATCTGAAGAAATGCAAGGGGTTGCTGTTGTCAGTGCTGGGCGCGACCGCGTTGCTGGTCGCAGCGGGCTGCGTCTATGAATCACGTCCCGCGCCACCTCCACCACCGCCTCCAGCGGCGGACGTAGGCTACGATTATTATTACTACCCAGACCAGGAGGTGTATTTCTACCCGGCCACAGGGGTGTACTTCTGGGTTGGAGGCGGAGTGTGGCATTCCGGTCCGCGGTTGCCATCAACGATTGTGATCCGTCCGGAAGCTCGCGTGAGCGTGAGACTGAACACGCGGGTTCCCTACGAGCGTCACGAGGAAATTCGCGCCCGGTATCCCGCTCATCGCCCACCCGTCGAGCGGCGTGAGTGAGTAAATGGTAAGATGCTAGCTGCGTTGTTCCAACGGCCGCAAATTACCGAGGCGCTTCCCTCATCAAGAAGCGCCTCGCTTCTGATAGTCCCACAGGTCGCGGGTCACGGTGACCAACTGAAGGCGGCCTGAGCTGCTGCGGTAAAACTCCGATTCTATTTCCCGTACAAATCGTTTAGCAATGCGGCGAGGCGGTAGCCGGCGAGGACGATTTGGCGGCGGGCGGTGTCGGTGCCGGCTTTGACGTATTCTTCGGTCAGCTTCACGTCCTTGGCGCCGTAGGGTGACCCGAGGGTGCCATAGACCTGTTTGCAGGCGATCTCGTGGGATTCCATCGCCCAGCCCTTCACGTCGTATTTCAGGTTGGGGTCTTTGGGTGCGTAGGGTTCCAACGTCTTCAGCCATTCCTTGCGGGCGGGGCTGCCGGGCGGGTCGGATTCGGTGATTGGCGGCAGGGCTTTCACATCGCCGTTCTCGTAGTACCGGCGATAGGCCTCGTCCCAGAATGTGTGCAGATTCGGCGGCCACTGCGACTGCGCAAAATTGGCCACGGGCACTCCATTGCCGCCGGCATCGTTCTGTTTGTGTGTCTCCGGATCGTATCGCCCGGTGGTGTGCAACGGCTGATGGATGTCGCCGACAAAATGTATGACCAACGCCATCGCCACCGACTCATTCGGGATGAGCGCATCGGTCTGCTTGTTCTTGATGAGGTCGACGCAGTGCGTCAGCGCCACGAGGATATTGCCGTTCGTCGTGCTCAACGTGGGCGGATTCGAGAGCTCATCGGGATCGGCCGGCGAACACCCGATGTCGATGTAGTGCCACGGCCTGAATTCGCCGCGAAACGGCGAGTCGGAGTCCCGCCCCTTGATGTCATCCGCCCAGCACGCGATGTTGACGCCGTTGTAAGGCACGCCGTTCTTCTGGATTTTGCTGGCCAGTTCATCCACGCGAGCGCGGGCCTTGTCAGTGAGGCGGTCGTACGCGATTTGCGACACCAACATGTGGCCGGTGCCGTCCCACGCGCGGGCGTTGAGCGTCGCGGCAAGGGTCAACAGACAAACGACAGTGATGCGCGGCAAATTCTTGACTTTCATCAGGCTTTCCTCCGTATCGTGAGTTTGGGCCGAACAATTTCCAACCAAGGAATAGACCCAGTATTACGCAGGCCATTCAAAGTGCGCAAGCACAGATTGCGTCGGACCCATAACACGCCGCGGATGAGGCTTTGCTTTTTCAAGCCGCGGTGTGTAGACTGACGGGGTTGCTTTTCGATGGCGGCAACCAAACAAGGAGGAGTCATGAGAATGTTTAAGTTGGGCAGTTTGATTTTCACGTTGATGCTGGTGGGTGTTTTCGCGACGACGGCTGACGAGGAAAAGTCGATGGGGGACCAGGTCAAGGATTCCATCCACCTTTTCAAGACCGACAGCACGAATGTGGCAAAACTCTTCGATTCAGCCTACGGGTACGCGGTGATGCCGAGCGTCGGCAAGGGCGGCGCGGGTATTGGTGCGGCGCACGGCGACGGCCAGGTATTCGAAAAAGGAAAGTTGATCGGTACCTGTGAGATGACGCAGTTCACGATTGGCCTGGAGTTGGGCGGTCAGAAATTCGATGAAGTGATCTTCTTCGAATCGAAGGACACGCTGGACAAGTTCCGCAGCAGCGAATGGGCCATGAGTGCCGGAGTCAATGCGGTGGCGGCCGCGTCGAGTGCTTCCGCCGATGCCAAGTATCAGAACGGTGTGCTGGTGTTTACCATCGCCAAAGGCGGACTGATGGTCGAGGCCAGTGTGGGCGGGCAGAAATTCAAGTTCACGCCCATCGATAAGAATTAACGCTAGGCGGAGCCTCTTCTCTCGTGTAGCCGCAGACTTCAGCCTGCACGCCGTTGAATTGGCGGCATCGTGGGGCTGAATTCCAGCTTTTGCTCGGCGCGGGGATTGTGCAATACTCCGGCTTTAGAATGTCGGACATCATTCTCACGACGCTGAACGCGAAGTATCCGCATTGTGCGTTCGGGCTGCGGTACTTGATGGCGAACCTCCGCGAGTTGCAGGCGCGGGCGCGGATTCTCGAGTTCGACATCAACCAGCGACCCATCGACGTCGTCGAAGCTATCCTGCGACAGGAACCGAAGATCGTCGGACTTGGCGTGTACATCTGGAACGCAACGCAATCGTTACAGGTGGTGGCCGATCTGAAACGGTTGCGGCCGGAGTTGACGATCATTCTCGGCGGACCCGAAGTCAGCTACGAATGCGACCAGCAGGAGATCGTGCGGCTGGCGGATTGTGTCATCACCGGCGAAGCTGATCTGGCGTTTGCAGACGCTTGTGCGAACGCACTGACCCGCCAACGCCCGCTGCCGAAAATTATTCCTGCTCCCCTGCCCGATTTCGACCGCATGGCGCTGCCGTATGCTCTCTACACTGATACCGACATCGCGCATCGCGTCATTTATGTGGAAGCTTCGCGCGGTTGCCCGTTTGAATGCGAGTTCTGCCTCTCGTCGCTGGATGTTCCGGTGCGCAACGCGCCGCTCGACACGTTCCTGGCAGCCATGCAGCGACTGCTCGACCGCGGCGTGCGCCAGTTCAAGTTTGTCGATCGCACATTCAATCTGAACCTGAAGACCAGTACGGCGATCCTGCGTTTTTTTCTGGAACACCATCGACCCGGGCTGTTCGTGCACTTCGAGATGATCCCCGACCGCCTGCCGGATGCGTTGCGCGAGCCGATCAAGCAATTTCCGCCCGGCGCGTTGCAGTTCGAGGTCGGCATCCAGACATTCAATGAGGAGGTCGCCAAACTGATCAGCCGCCGACAGGACAACACCAAGGTCGAGGAAAATCTGCGCTGGCTGCGCGACGAGACAGGCGTGCACGTACATGCTGACTTGATTGTGGGGTTGCCCGGCGAGGATGTGAACAGTTTTGCGGCGGGATTCGACCGACTGGTCGCATTGGGTCCGCAAGAAATACAGGTCGGCCTGCTGAAGCGTCTGCGCGGGACGCCGATCGCGCGTCACGACCGCGAGTGGGCAATGGTCTACAGCCCGCATCCGCCCTACGAAATCCTCCAGACCAGGCTCATCGATTTCTTCACCATGCAGCGCCTGCGCCGTTTTGCGCGCTACTGGGACCTCGTCGCCAACAGCGGCCATTTTATTGCAACAACTCCCTTCCTTCGGCGCGACGGCTCACCGTTTCGAGGATTCATGCAGTTCAGTGATTGGCTGTACGCGCGGACAAAGCAGACCCACAGTATTGCGCTGGCGCGGTTGCGGGAATTGCTAGGGCAGTATCTTATTGAGGAAGCCGGCCAGACGCGTGAAGAAGTTCAGCATGCACTGGAACACGACGCTGGTCGCTCACGCGGCCTGTCGGCTCCCGATGCCCCGCCACGCCAAGCCCGACATTTGGCAAAGTCCCGATAGCTGAACGTCGCGGTTACGGTGCCAGTCGCGCGCGGTAATAACGCGCCGGAAGATTCGTCGCAGCACCGATGTCGAGATAGTTGGTGACGGTGCCGACCGTCGTGTTGTTGGTGACAATGAAGATGTCGGAGAAACCGTTGGTGTTGTAGCTGCCGTCGGCCCCTCCGCTCGTGACCTGCAATGCGTTGGTCGCACCCGGTCCCATCATCCACGTGATGAGCAGGTCGTCGCCTTGCGGCGTGATCGAGGTGATGCGAAATGTGTTCGGGTCGAGAACCACGCTGCCGACGATCAGCGTGCCGCTGGTGTGAACGAAGAACGCGCAGCTATTTGTCATGACCAGCGTGTCAGTCTGCAACATGCCGCCGTCGAGAATGAGTGCGCCATGCCGCACCTCCAGCGTGGCCGTATGCGCGGCGTTCGTCACGATCACACTGCCGCTGTCCAACTGAAGCAGGTTGTTGCAGAGTGCTGATGAGAACCCCACGGTGAGATTCGTGGCGCCGACCGAGCCGCCGGCCACCTCTAGCACGTTGCTCGACCCTTGGTAACCCACGTACACCGCATTGTTCTGCCAAACGCCACCATCGACTACGCGTACGGCGTTGTTGCTGCTGCCGGAATTCTCGCCCACGTACCCGGTGGAGTCGACTACCTGCCCGCCATTGCTTATGACCACGCTGTTGGCTCCGCCAGACGCACCGACATCCAGGCTAAGGGCGTTGCTCCAGACCGAACCGCTGCCGGTGACCAGCACGTTGTTGTTGCTGCTACTTGCAGCTGAGCCAATGAAGCTGCTCTCGCCAACCGCAACCATGCCGCCGTTGCTGATCACCAGACTGCTGTTGTCGCCATTCTGGCCCAACATGAAGTTCTGGCGAATATCCCAGACCGAGCCGGAATCGGTAACCAAGACGCGGTTGCTGTTGCTGCCGGAGTTCTCGCCCACGAACGCGCCGTCGATGAGGGCGAGCACATAGCCGCCGTTACTGATCACCAGACTGTTGCCGGAGCCGGACGCCCCGATGAATACCCTGTTGTTGTTGCTCCAGACCGACCCGGTTCCTGTGACGAGTACGCTGTCGCCGGTGGCGACGAACGAGTTACCCACCGTGGCCCCGCCGTCGTTGAGCACCCCGCCATTTTCAACTACCAACGCGTCGGCGATGCCTCCAACGAAGTAGCTACCCGACCAGTTACTGGTCACGCCGCTGATGATGTTGGTTTGAAAGTTCGCGGTGTATTGCGCGCCGGCGGGGCGAGAACCCAGCGCGATCCAGAGAAGAAATCCCGCTATTGGATAAACGTGTCGCATTTGATCCATGGCTTGCCCTTCGGCCGACAGCGAAGCGCCAAACAAAGCCTCACGTACCTCTACAGACTACCGTTTCGTCGCCCTCAAAGCAAGGCAAATGCCGCCATTCAGTAGAGACGAGCGGAACGCCAGTGTTACTACGCGAGCGACCTACTTTTGCTTTCGGTGTCGAAAATGTTGCCAGCCGAGCCAGCCCATCGCTACGAATGGCAACACGAACGCCAGGACAACGAAGAATACTCCGGCCGCGCCTTCGCCGACATGGCGCTCCAGGAAAATGAACCCGACGACCAGCGGCAACACGCCGTAGACCATGTAGCGCAGCAGCAGGCCCCATTGAAACAGTTTCAAGCGCCGGGAATAGTAAGGACACGACCTGAGGGTTGCACGACAAATGAGCGGGGCCGGAGAAAACCGTCGCGAGAATCTACGGCAGACGCAGGATGATTTCCTGGCCCTTGAAATCGAGTTTGACGCGACGGGCTTCGATCGTGACGACGCGGGCGGCTTCGATGTCTTCGCCTTCGTGCATGGTCAGGCCGTTGATCAGGGCTTCGCGGTCGTCCTTTGCGTAGGTGATTCCTTGGAGCACAAGATTGGGAGAGGCAACCGCCGCAGGTTGCTCGGCCTTGATCTTCTCCATGACTTTTTCGACGATTTGGTCTTCGGACGCCTTCGGATCGGTCGCTTGCGTTGGTGCGGCAGGGGGCGTAATCGCGGCAGGCTTTGATTCCACGACCGCGATACCGGAATTCGGCATCAAATTCTTCTTCATTCTCTGGACATTGGCCGTGAGATGCCACGCGAATACGATGACGCTAGCGAGCGCCACGATGACGATCGAGGCGGTGGCCAGCACGAGGGTTCTCAAGCGACGCGGTTTGTCCTCGTTTTGGTACTGGTACTCCGGCGCGGGGACCGTCGGCGTCTGAATGGATTGATAGGACGCGTCGCGGGTGCGTTTCAAGGCCTCGTTGATCAGGCTCATGCGGGGACGCCCTCCAACTCTTCGATGGCGAGGTTGACTGTGTCTTTCGTCAAATTCTGGACTTGCGCGACAAATCCCGCCAGCAATGTTTTGTCGCACACCGCGTTGATGAGACGCGGGACACCCTGCGAGTATTTGTACACGATCCGAATCGCGCCCTCGTCGAAGCGTGGTGTGCCGTTGGCGCCGGCAAGTGTGAGCCGATGATTGACGTAGGCTGCCGTCTCGTTCAAATCGAGGGGGCAAAGATGGTAACGGACGGTGATGCGTTGACGGAGTTGACGCAATTTCGGTTGCAGAAGTTTGTCGCGCAGCTCGGGTTGCCCCATCAGGACGATTTGCATCAGCTTCTGGCGGTCGGTTTCGAGATTGGAAAGCAACCGGACCTGTTCCAGCAGTTCGTCGCTCAGATCCTGTGCCTCATCAATGACGAGAACGACGTCGTGGCCCTGGTTCACTTCCGCGAGGACAAATTCATTGAGCGCGTGAAGGTAGGCCACGCGGTCGATTCCGCGGGCTTTGAGTCCGAATTCCGTGACGATGGTCTTGATGAGTTGATGGCTGCTCAGGCACGGGTTGAGAATCAGCGCGGTCTTGTAGTTCGGGCCAAGTTCTTCGAGCAGTTTGCGGCAGATCGTCGTTTTGCCCGCGCCGACTTCACCCGTCAGTTCGATGAACCCTTTGCGTTCGCGGATGCCGAACAGCAGGTGGTTGAATGCCTCCTGATGCTTTGGGCTGAAGAACAGAAAACGCGGGTCGGGCGTGATATTAAACGGCGCTTCCCGCAAATTATAGTGCTGCAAATACACGTACTCAATCCCCCATTTCGTTGCCATCCGCCACCAATATACAAGCACATCGCGTGCCGTCGGTGTATGCGCAACATATTGCCGTGGAGATTGTTTTGTGCCGTAACGACGAGTAAACGCATCGGACCCTCGGCCGGTAAACTGGCACAAGGAATGCGAAAGAATTGCTATACGCCGATTGGAGCACACATGCTATTCCACATTAGGACTTGGATTTGCGCGACCGTAACACTGTTCAGTGTGTCGGGCGTCTGTCCGGGCGCTGACTTGATCCGTCTGAACAGCGGGCAGAAGGTCGTCGGCTCCGTGATGAGTTACAGAGACATGACGTTCCACGTTCAGACTGTTACTGGTTCGGAGCTGAACGTGCCATTGATTACCGTGCGGAGCATCGAGTTTGCGGACAGCGGGACGCCCGTGTCGCTGGACGTGCAACCGACCGGAAAAGCCGATGCCAAAATCCTGGAGTTCGAGAATTCGAAGTTCGTAGTCGCCACCAAGGACGGTGAGGTCGAGAAAATCCCCGCCGCGTCCGTGGTGAGCATGCAATGGGGGGAACGGCCGCGGCCAACCCCGCGACTGCCTGAGGTCGTAAAGGCAGCGCTGGCGGAGCCGGCAGCAGCCGGTGGCACTGCGTCCAAGTTTGATGTTGTCAAGGGCGACAAAGAGATCGATCTGGAAGACCATCTCGTGCGCGGGAAGGTCACGATCATCGATTTCTATGCCGATTGGTGCGGTCCCTGCCGCGCGCTCTCGCCCAAGTTGGAGGAGATGGCCAACAACCCGGGGATTGCGCTGGTCAAAATCAATATCATCAATTGGCAGTCGCCGGTCGCCAAGCAATTTCAGATCACGGGAATTCCGCGCGTGCAAGTGTATGGGCCCTCGGGTACACTCGTTGGAACGTCGGTGGGAGTGCGTCCGGACGAGGTCGCCGGATACGTGAAGCAGGCTGAACAAACCCGCTGACGCTGCGCCACATTTGGTGCGCGAACTTGAACTGCTGGAGGCTGACCCGTGAAAGATCCACGACACGAAAAACTTGCTCGTTTACTCACCGACTACTCGGTCGCGCTGAAGCCGCGTGACATTGTCTGCATTCAGGGCGACGCCAGCACCGCGCCTCTCGCCCGTGAATGTTATCGAGCGGCGTTACACCGGGGCGCATTTGTCGTCACCGACATGCGCATCGACAGTCTCGCCGAGATTTTCTACAGCGAGGCGAACGATGAACAGCTCAAGTGGGTCTCCCCATTCGCGAAGTTCAAGATGAAAAATGTGGAAGCGCTAATTAGTTTTTGGGGCGAAGAAAACACAAAGGCGTTGACCAATATCGATCCCAAGCGGCTGGCGGCGGCGTCCTCCGCGCGCAAAACGATCAATCAGATTTTCATGGACCGCAGCGCGAGCGGCACCTTGAAATGGGTCGGCACGCAATGGCCCTGCAATGCCAGCGCGCAGGACGCGGAGATGTCGTTGGCGGAATACGAAGATTTCGTGTTCGGCGCGGGTCATCTTGACGACCGCGATCCGATTGCCACATGGAAACAGATTTCCAAGGAACAGCAAGCGCTGACCGATTTTCTCAACAAGGCGCGCGAAGTCCACATTGTCGCGGAAGACACCGACATTCGTTACTCTTGCAAGGGCCGCAAGTGGATCAACTGCGACGGGCATTACAATTTTCCTGACGGCGAGGTATTCACCGGACCGGTCGAGCACAGCGTCGAAGGCCATGTGACGTTCAGCTTTCCCGCAGTCCATGGCGGGCGTGAAGTGCATGGCGCACGGCTGACGTTCGAGCGCGGGAAGGTTGCGAAGGCCGAAGCCGAAAAGGGACAGGATTTCCTGCGGGCGATGATCGGCATGGACAGCGGCTCCTGTTATCTCGGTGAAGGCGCGATCGGCACGAATTACAATGTGACGCGCTACACGAAGAACACGTTGTTCGACGAAAAGATCGGCGGGACGATCCATCTGGCGCTCGGCGCCGGCTACAGCGAGACCGGCAACAAGAATCGCAGTGGCCTGCACTGGGACATGGTGTGCGATTTGCGGAAGGGCGGCGAATTGTACGTGGATGGCAATCTGATCCAGAAGAACGGCCGATTCCTCAACCGGAAATTCCCGCAGCCGTAGTCGCCTGTGGAAACAGGGCATCGGCTTCTATCGTTCCGTTCCCGGTTTCCATCGGGGAAGCCATCGTCGCACGAAGGTGGCATAAGTGATCCATTGGTCTCCAAATTGTCGACGGAGACAGGGCTCTTCGTGAAGCACGACTCGCAGATGGACTCCGACAGCAAGCGCGACCACATACACCGCCAACCATACCGAACCGAACACCAGTCCCCAACCCAGCACAATAGTCAACACGGCGACGTACATCGGGTTGCGAACGAAGCGATACAACCCGACCACAACCAGGCGTTTGGGAGGTTCCCACGGCGCCAATGTCCCCTTCCCTGCCACATAGAAATCCCGCACGCACCAGAGCAGCAAAATGAGTCCGACCGCGAGCAGCGCAAAACCGATTGGTGAACCGCCGTGACGTTTGGTGTCGGCTTGGGCGATTAAGAGGGGAACCACTCCGGCGACCATTCCGGGTAGCACGAGAAAAGCAATGATCGCTCGGACAAACATCGCGCATCCACCTCACTGCCGCGAAGTCGCGACTATTGAAAGCGTAGGATCAGATTTTTTCCGGAAATGCTGCGCCAACATCACGCTCCATATCAGCACTGCGGCCGTGAACGCGACCAGTGCCAGCAAGAAGGGCGGGCCGGACAGGACCGGCGGCGAGTGCCGGTTGGCTTCCACAATCGTGGCCTGCAAGCCGATGAAAAAGAGTTCGACGATGCACGCCATCCAGAGAAAGTGCCGCAGCAAGTACTCATCGACCTCCTGGCGATGCTCTGGCGCCAACCAGTGCTCCGCGTTGGGAATATTGAAGTATCGTGGGGGGATAAACCGGCCCACGTATCCCATGCCGGCGAAAAGAGCGGCCAGGCCCAGCCCCGTCCACGTCATAAAACCCATGCTCGCGGAGCGTGTGGTCCATCCGTTGGGATTGCCGGCTCCGTCAAAGTGAGTCGCGACCTGCTCCGGCATCGCAGACGATGACATGCGGACATAGGTCACGAACACGAGTGACAACCCCAGCCACATGATCAAAGCGATGTGATGACGCTTCATAAGCTCCTCCGAAGCTTGGTCGCGAGAATTGCAGATTGCGCCGCGACCAGCAAGTCGAAACACCATCGTGCGGTCGGCAAAACACTGCCAAGGTGGACAATTCTCCAACGCACAGGGTAAAACATGGATGTGAACTTTGAGGTTCTTTACTCGGCCGCGCACGCGGAATTTCCGGATAGCGAACCGCTGGGGGGCGGGAAAGCGGTCGCGGATTATCTGATCCGTGAGTGGCGCGAGAAACAACCGTTCCCATTGACCGTGCTCAGTCCGAAATTGCTGGGCGATGAGGAAGCGGCGTGCCCGGCGGTCGCGCCCCGCCATCTCGCTCAGATGACTGAACTGGGATATGCACGGTTTTGCCGGGAGTTCGAGCGGGCGGCGACGAACGAAATCCTGAAGCGAGACCCGAAGCGCTGCGTGGTCTTGAGCAATGACATCAGCGAGGGGCCGGATTTTTGTGGGCTGGGCGAACGCGGCTACCGAATTGTGACGATCTTTCATGTGGACGTGGTGGAGTATTTCACAAGGTTCTATTTGCGCGGCATCGTGCGGCCGGAGACCGTGGCTCGATTTCGGCGGTTTCGGTTGATGCCGGACGTGCTGCGGCTCGTCTTCGAGAAACAGTATGAATGTGTGCGTCACAGCGCCCGCATTGTTGTGCCATCGGCGCCGATGCGCGACGTGATTCTGCGGTGTTATCCGTGGTGCGAAGCCAAAAAGATCGCGGTCTTGCCGTGGGGGAATATTGCGGCCGATCCAATCGCGGCAGGAATGCCGCTCCCACGGGGGGTTGACGAGGATGAGGTTGTCATCCTCACCCTCAGCCGGCTGTCTCCTGAAAAGGGGATTGAGAGATTACTGGCGGCCCTGCCCCTTCTCAACACCAGCGGGAAGAAGGTGCGGGTGTTTATCTGCGGGGGCGCGGCGTATATGAATGGACGCAAGTACGAAAAAATGCTGCGACGCCTCGCGACGAAGGTCACGAACGTGCCGATCGAATTCACCGGTCACGTGGTCGGCGAACGAAAAGCCGCGCTCTTGCAGCGGGCGGATATCTTCGTGTCGCCGTCGAAACATGAGAGCTACGGACTCACGATTGCCGAGGCGCTCGCCGCCGGCTGCCGGGTGATTTCGCATCATCACTATGGTGCGGAGGGAGACGTTGTGGATTGTTCCGACCCGAAGGCGTTGGCCCGCGTGTTGAGCACAATGATCACGCGCGGGCGCACGCCGAAGACCGGGATTGCATCGCACGAGCCCTCGCAGGCAGCGAGAAAGCTCGCCGAGCTTCTGGCGGCTACTGCGGAACTTCCGGCGGAACGATCGCACCAGCAGGTTGCTCCCACATTCACCAATGTGCACGGCGCGATGGGCTAGCACACCCCAGCGGTTCTGTAGAGGGGACGACGGCAGCAGACGGCGCGGTCGCGACACTTCGCAGCTTAGTGCAAGCTCTGTGTGACCCGCCAAACGGACGACATAGAAACGACCATCTCTACTCCGATTCTGGCTGCTCTGGGGCAGGTGCTGGTTCTTGCGGGGCGACCGGATGCTCTGGCACAGCGGGCTTGGGTTCTTCGGTAGTGGACGGCGTCGATTCCTGAACAGGAGCTTTCGGTTCTTGGGCGACGGCTGGCGGTGGTTGGGGAGGCGGTGCTGCCGGCTCCTCGTGGCTCAATTCGTCGGCAAGCTGATCGGCTTTGGCTGGATCGATCCGCTTCATCTCGTGGGCGGCTTCACCGGCCTTGTCGGGCTGATGCAGGGCCAGATACGATTTGACAAGGCCGCCCCACGCCTCGGCGTAGTCGGGCCGCAGTTTGACAGCCTTCTGGAAGAAAACGACCGCGTCGTTGTTCTCGCCTTGCCGGTTGGAGACAACGCCGAGGTTGAACCATGCATCGGCATAATCGGGCTTGTATTTCAGGGCCAGACGAAACGAGTTCACCGCGTCCACAAACGCACCTTGATTCGCGAGGGCGGCGCCCAAATGGAAGTGCGCGTCAGCATCGTCGGGCTTCAACTGAATGGTCATATGGTACGCGGCGATCGCGTCAGACGTATGCCCCAGCGCAGCCTGTGCGCCGCCGAGGTCGCTCCATACCTTGGCGTCGTTTGGCGTGAATTCGATCAGTTGCTGGAACACGTTCACGGCGTCGGCAAACTTGCCCGACTCTGTGTACGCCCAGCCGAGATTGTTCCACGCGTCGATGTAATCCGGCTTCAGTTTGATCGCCTGCTGGAATGCTGTGGCCGCATCGGGAAAGAACTTCAATTTCCCGTAGGCGACTCCGAGAATGTACTGGGCCAGACTGCTGTCGGGGTAATGCGCCACAAGGAGCCTGGCGTCGCGGAGCAGTTCCGTGTAATTCTTTGCATCCTCGGCCGCCGCCGCCGCAGTGTAGTCCGGGTCGGCATAAATGTACCCTTCCGCGCCGCGGGCATACTTCCGCAGCGGGCCGCGCAGGCTGAAGGGCCACTGATTAAACCACCAGGCCGCGATGCCGCCGGCCACGACCGCCAGCAACAAGAATGCGCCCGCGTACGCCGTGAGGCTTCTCCCCTTCGGTTTGCGGCCATCGGTCACCGTGGAGGGCGCAGCCTCAAAACCGGGACCGACTCCGGCCTCTGTGCCCGGCCCAACCTTGATCGGTTCTTCCCAACGGGCATCTTTCGGAGGCGTGCCGAGCAGATGCGTCGGCGTCGCATTGTCCGCCAGCGCCTCGGCGAATTCCGGCAGGTCACCCAGTTGCTTCCAATTGCCCCGGGCTTCGGCGGGCGCCCAACTTTGCGCGTTCGCAAATCCTTGCAATATCCAACGGCGCACCAGCGCGACGTTGGCCGGCCCGTAGGTGCGTCCATCCGCGCCCACGATCTTGTACTGCTTCTCGCGCGCGGATGAGGGCGGCGAGATCGGTCGTGAACGGCCCAAGGGCAGCACCGTCGGCTTCGCGTCACCCTTCGATTCCGGGGCGGGCTGTTCCAGGACCTCGTACCGCATCTGCACTTCGCCAAAACGCAGGATGTCCCCGTGGCGCAATTGCGCCCCGGTCGTGCGCTCGCCGTTGAGGTACGTCCCGTTGGTGGAAATCAGATCGCGAACCCTGTAGTGATCGCCGGTGCGAACCAGGATCGCGTGGTGAAGAGAGACGGTGGTGTGATCGAGGCAAATGACGTTCGTGCCGTCACGTCCGATGTTGACGCGATCCTGCGCCAATTCAAACGAACGACCCGGCGTTTTGCCCGAAACAAGTTCTAGTCGAGCTATGGCACTCGTCGCGGAGACAACCATATCCATACGGCCACCCTACTCCACCGCGTAGTGTGCTCTGACCGCGGCCATTTTGCAAGCGGCGAACGCGATCGGGGTGGAGAAATTCGGAGTACGCATCTGCAAGGGCTTTTCACCGCTTATCCGGCAGGAAGTTGCTCGTCAACGGGGGTTGCCGCGCAGGCGGAAGCGTGACCATCCGAAGAACAGGGAAGATCGACAGAGCACTACCCGCGAAAACCACGATTAGCACCAGGGGCAGAAGCGGCAGAGGCCCTCCCCAACGGCGCTCCGGGTGGGTTCCAAAAACGCGACAGCATCATGGAGTCCACGTACTTCTTGTCCATGTTCCGCACGCGCGCCACCACGGCCCGAATCATGGCGCTCAAGAAGCGAACCCCGACTTCCGGGTGTTCCGCCACAATGGTATCGAACGCCGACTTGGTGATTTTCAAGAGAGTGCAATCGCGATTGGCCACCACATCCGCCGAGCGCAACCCCTCGTCAAACAGGCATACTTCTCCAAAGAAATCGCCCGTCTCCAACGTCGCCAGAATGGTTTCCTTTCCGTCCACCAACTGGCTGACGCGCACCTGACCTTCCAAGACGAGGTACATGCAATCACCCTTCTCTTGCATTTTCACGACGGCGCGGTTGGGTTTCACGTGGACGGGTTCCACCAAGCCCAAGAACAGCGCCACCTGCGGCTCCGTCAGATCCGCAAAGACCTTCAGACGCCTCAGATTGCCGGGGCTCAGGGTAAGATTGAAACTACGATCCGATTCCATAACGTGCCGCAAAGGATAACAATTCCCCGCCCCAAAGCCAGAACAATCTCAGATGCGCACGCCGAGCGATTCCTTCGCCGGTTCGAGTTTGTGAACGCGCTTCCGCGTCAACCATCGATATAGTGTGGTTGGCTGGGAACAACAAATAGTTTGACTTCCTTTATGTGCCGTGTCACAAATCCTTCCGTTTGGTGAGGCGCGAAGTTTGCGGTGAGTGTCCCTTTGGCGTAGAGGTTTCTGAACGTCAGTGAACTGGCGAGGGTTCATGAGTCGTGGTTTGAGACTGTGTTTATACTGTACCCTGTGCTGCTTGGTGGCGGCCGCGCGCGTGCGCGCGCAAGTATCGAATACCTGTTGCTACTACACCGTTTCCCCCGGCGGCTATGCTTTTATTGCCAACCAATTCGTCGACGGCGACACGCTGGGGTCGATCTTCCCGAGTGTGCCCGGCAGTAATACGGCGGCAAATTCTGGGACGCAGTTCATCGAATGGAATTGCCAGACGCAGTCGTCAAGCACGTATTATTATAAGACCAGTGGCATCGGGGGCGTGGGTTGGCGTTCAACAACCAGCGGCGCTATCAATGAGGGAACCAACGCGTTCGTGCCGGGCCAGGGAGCAATCCTCTACAACAATACTTCCACGAACTATACCTACACGGTTTGCGGCACAGCCAACAGCCCGGTGTTATCGTTGACCAATTTCTGTGGTTGCGGCGCCTATAATCTGGTGAGCAGTCAAACCAATGCCCCGGCCACCTATGAAGAGATCACCGGCCTGTCCCCGCAAGAGGGTACGCAACTGTTTCGGTATAATTCCGGCTCGCCGTTTCCTGTGCAAGCCCCCAATTACACCGTGTACACCTACCTGGGTGGGGCGTGGACGCCCGGTGTTCCCATGGCGAACCCGTGCGAATCCGTTTGGATCTATACTCCCTGTTCCAACAATAGTCCGTGCATGGTCCTGGACTGTCCGACGAACTTCGAGGTCGAGTGTGGCACCTCATGGAGCTTCGGCACGCCCGCCGTTCTCAGCAACTGCTGCACCAATGTCACCAGCGTCTCGACCATCGTGACCAACGGGGTGTGTCCGCAGTTCATCACCAAATCGTGGCTGTACACCGACGCGTGCGGTGACAGCAGCATCTGCAGCCAGACCGTGACGGTGGTAAGCACCAACCCGCCCGTGATCACCTGTCCGTCAAATATCGTGGTGAGTTCGTGCACGAACGTGGGGGTGAGTTATTCCGCGACCGCGACGGACAGTTGCTGCAGCAATACGACACTGGTGTATACGCCACCATCCGGCACCGTATTTGCACCGGGGACGACGAACACGGTACAGGTCACGGCGACGGATTGTTGCAGCAACAGCGCCAGTTGCAGTTTCACGGTCACCGTGGTCTCGACAAATTGCTGCGTTGCGCCGCCGGCCAATATGAGCGCGTGGTGGACGTTCGATGAGCCGTCGGGGGTTGGAACGGCCCAGGACATCGCCGGATCGGTCGACAACTTCGCCGTGTACTATGGCAATCCGACGGCTGTGTCCGGGGAAGTGAACAACGCGCTGTGCTTTGACGGGGCCAATGACTATCTCGTCGTGACGAACCAGGCCGAGGTTAACTTCGTGGGCTCCTGTACCAATGGCGGCGCTGAGTCCTTCACCATTGACGCTTGGATCAAGCCCAGTCTCACCGGGCCACCGGGGGTCCAGGTCCTCCTGGACAAGCGGATGAGCTCTCCGTCTACGCAAGGCTACGAGTTATATCTGTATGAGGGTGTGCTGGGATTCCAGATTGCGGATGGCGTTGGCGGGAGTTACTGCGGTCCGGGCGCGGCATGCCAGAACTATGGCAGCAGCTCACCGGATTTGCGGGATGGGCAATGGCATTTCATTGCCGTGACGGTGGCCCGCTGCGGCACCAACGGGAACATGGGCACCTTCTACATCGATGACCAGGTGACCTCTACCTTCTTAGACCCACGACTCGGGGATCTGAACAGCACCATGGATCTCCAGATCGGGCGACTTCAGCCGGTCTTCCCCCCGACTGATGGCGCGAATTACGCGGGCTGTCTGGACGAATTGGAATTCTTCAAGCGCGCGCTCGCGGTGTCCGAACTCGCAACCATCTACAATGCGGGCTCCCTCGGCAAGTGCCGGCCTCCTTGTCCTCCGTCGCCGCCGGCCCCGGTTATCAATGCCAGTCCGACGAACGGTGTGTCGCCTCTCAATGTGAACTTCACCCTCCTCAGGGCGCCGTGCGGATTGAACATTGCCAACGCCACGGTGAACTTCGGCGACGGCAACATCACGAACATTTTCAATCCTGGTGACCCGATACTACACATCTACGGCCCGGGAACATGGACAGTGACTTCGATGACCACCGACTCCGGCGGTAACATCTTTACCAATATCCTGCCGAACTTCATCACCGCGTCCTGCTCGAACTGCTGTGTTGCACCGCCGGCCAACATGAGCGCCTGGTGGACGTTCGATGAACCGTCGGGGGTGAGGACGGCCCAGGACATCGTCGGATCGGTCGACAACTTCGCCGTGTACCATGGCAATCCGACGGCTGCGTCCGGGGTTGTGAGCAACGCGCTGTGTTTTGACGGGACCAATGATTATCTCGTCGTGACGAACCAGGACGAAGTTGACTTCGCGGGCTCCTGCACCAATGGCGCTGAATCCATGACGATCGACGCCTGGATTCGACCGAGTCCCAACGTGCTGGGGCCCGGGTACTCCGAGATTCTCTTGGACAAGCGTGACGCCAATGTCTTCGACCAGCGGGGCTACGAGTTGTACCTGTACCAGGGCGAGTTCGGAATCCAGTATAATGCTGAGTTTGACGCAAACAACTTTCTCAGCGGTTCGGGGAATTTGTTGGATGGCCAATGGCATTTCATCGCCGTGACGGTGGCCCGCTGCGGCACCAACGGGAACATGGGCACCTTCTATGTCGATGGTCAGGTGACCTCCACCTTCTTCGACAGCCAGAGCGGAGAGATGAGCAGCGCTGTGGATCTCCTGATCGGGACAGAACAACCGGCTTATGCTGCGTCCGATCATAATCCGAACTACATGGGCTGTTTGGACGAGTTGGAAATCTTCAAGCGGGCGCTCTCGGTGTCGGAACTCACGACCATCTACAACGCGGGCTCCTTCGGTAAGTGCCGGCCTCCTTGTCCGCCGTCACCGCCAGCCCCCGTTGTCCATGCCACTCCGACGAATGGTGTGTCGCCTCTCAATGTGAACTTCACCCTCCTCAGGGCGCCGTGCGGATTGAACATTGCCAACGCCACGGTGAACTTCGGCGACGGCAACATCACGAACATTTTTAATACTGGTGACCCGATACTACACACCTATGGTCCGGGAACCTGGACGGTGACGGCGGTGACCACTGATTCCGGCGGTAACACCTTTACCAATATCCTGCCGAATCTCATCACCGTGCAGACGCCGTTCCAAGCGTGGCAGTTGCAGTACTTCGGTTGCATCAATAACGGGTCGCTCTGTACGCAGGCCGCGCCAGGCGCGGACCCATACGGCAAGGGCATCAGCAACTTCAACCAGTTCCTGTTGGGCCTGAACCCCACCAATCCAGCGTCGGTGTTCCGGATTCTGAGCCTCGTGTCGCAGAGCAACAACGTCGTGATCACCTGGGCCACGGGAGGCGGGCCCACCAACGTCGTACAAGCAACGGGCGGCTATTTGACGAACTTCGCGGACATCAGCGGACCGATTCCCATTTCCGGCAGCGGAGATACGACGAACAACTACCTCGACGCGGGCGCTGCTACGAACAGGCCGTCCCGCTATTACCGCATCCGGCTGGGGCCGTGATGGCGATCAAGGCACAGCCGCGAGGACAGGGCGAAATAGTAAATAACTACGCCTCGTTCACGACTTGGTTAACTGATCTGCGACTGTACTTTTTCCCATTGTCGCAAGGGGTCCTTGTGGCAAATCTCTGCCTGCCGGATTCTGACTGACACCTATGGCCCGTCGATTTTTAGCGCGGGGGTCTGACCGTGTTTCAACGGCTTCTTCACACGGGCAGCGGGCGCGGCTTCGCCGTAGGCGCGGATGGTCCGGTTCCGTATCAATTGTGTGGCCCTGAAGGCGTATTGGTCAGTGCGCCACGGCCTCCAAATCGGCTTGTAGCTGGGCGAAGTTGAACCCCGGCGCAAAGTCGGACTGCTTCGCTTCCGGAGGAAGAATCGCGTATGCCTCGTCGACACATTCATCCCACCACGCCCAGGTCGCATTCTGGGTATTTCCCCACGTGAGGACGGTCACACCCGTCGCATCGTAGGCGACGGCATATACCGCGTGGCCATCCTGGGTCAGCGGGCCCGGCGTCCATGGCTGATGCGCGTCAAACTCCTGAATGCAATTCTGTTGCACCTGAAACCCCAGATAGACGCCGCCAAACAGTTGAATTGCCTGCTGAACGTGTGTGTGATTCTTCGCATCGATGCTGACGAAGGCCGTGATCTCGTCTCCGGAAACGGCATTCGACTGCCAGTAGTTCAGCACATCGAGCTCGTTCAAACCGGAGTCCACTCCGCCCGTCAGATGCATGTACAGTTTCACCGCCGCCTGCTGAGTCATGATCTTCTGCTTCCCAATCAGGCCGTTAAAGACCGTGTCCGCGTGGGCCAGGGCCGCGATGGTGCAGTCTCCCAACGTATCGTTACCGTCCATCGGGAACAACGTTGTCGGATCCGACGTTTTCAGCTTGGCGTAAACCCTGGCTAGAACGTTGACGGACGCAGGTGGCGGCGCCAGTGCAGGCCCCAGATAGTTCTTCAATCGCAACGTGCGATAATCTTGCTTCGGGGGATGTTTTCCAAATCGATATCCAGGCATGACCGCTATCTCCTATCTTTATTTGAATGCTTTGACGTGGCATACGACCAATCGCTCCATCCACTAACCGATTGGTTGCCTAAATGTTGTGTCTATTACTAAACACGTGGCGCGGTTGTCTATCAGGGTTTCCCTGATTTTATTGTAAGGCGTTTCCTTACAGGCCGAGGGCCTGTTTTTATTGGGTGGAATGCGCTTCCGAGGCCGCGCGCCCGAAGAACCAGCGGCGGGCTGCCTACGACTTGGCGATTTTTAGCGCAAGGACTTGGCCGTGTTCGAGCAACTTCTTCATGCGAATAGCGGTCGCGGCTTCGCTGTAGATGCGGATGATCGGCTCGGTGCCGGAGGTGCGGAACATCAGCCAGGAATCGTCTTTGCAGATGTACTTCACGCCATCGAAATCTTTCATCTGCGCCAGCGGGACGCCCAGCAATTCCTTCGGCGGCTGCGTTCGTAATGTCTCGATGAACTTCTCGCGCTTCTCCAGCGGGAACCGCATGTCGATGCGGTCGTACGAACTCGCGCCAAATTCCTTCTGCAGGTCCCGCGCGATCTCTGTGAGGCGTTTGCCGGTCACCGTTAACATCTCCAACAACATCAGGTTGGCCAGAATGCCGTCCCGCTCGGGAATGTGACCTTGGAACCCGATCCCGCCGCTCTCTTCCCCGCCGATCAGCACGTCCGTTTGGCGCATCTGCTGGCAGATATACTTGAATCCCACCGGTACCTCGACCCATTTCAAGCCCTGCGCCTTGCAAATCCGGTCGATGAGCACCGTGCTGTTCGCTGACTTCACGACCAACCCGGTCTTCTGCCCGCGATGGCGAATCAGGTGCAACAACAACATCGCGAAGACAAGCTGGATGGACTCGTATTGTCCCTTGTCGTTCACGATGCCGAGCCGGTCCGCGTCGCCGTCGGTCGCCAACCCGATTTGCGCCCGCGATTTCTTCACCGCGTCGCACAGCGCGCCGAGGTTCTTGCCAATCGGCTCCGGGTTCACGCCGCCAAACAACGGGTCGCGCGTCCCCCGAATCGTCTGCACCTTACACGCCGACTTCTCCAGCACTGTCTCCAACAAGTTCATACCGCAGCCGTACATCGAATCCACCACGACCCGCAGTTTCGCGCCGCGAATCTTCTTGAGATCGATGATCTTCTTCACCGCCGCGATGTGAACCGCGCGCGGATCGTAGATTTCAATGCTCCCGTTCTTCTCCCCGTCCTCGAAATTGATCAGACGCACGGGCGAGCGATCCACGAGGGCTTCCACTTGCGCGCAAATCTCGGGATCCGCTGGGCCCGCGTAATGCGCCTTGAGCTTGTAGCCGTTGAACTGGGGCGGATTGTGGCTCGCGGTGATCATGACCGCCCCGCACAGTTTGCGGTCGCGCACCGCGAAGGTCACCGCCGGCGTCGGCACCGCCAGCGGCGGATACAGCGCCTTGATTCCGTTGGCCGCCAGCACCTCGCACACGAGCTTGGCGTACGTCTCCGAGAGGAAGCGATTGTCGTAACCTACGATCGCCGCCCGGTTCGTTCCCACGAGCGTCTTCCAATAATCTGCCGTCGCCTGCGCCACGCGCCGCACGTTTTCAAAGGTGAAATCCTCGGCGATCACGCCCCGCCAGCCGTCGGTTCCGAATTTGATTTTGGTCAGTTGCATTGTCTCCTCAGCTCCGCGATTGCGTCACCCAAACCCAATGATTTATGCCGAAAGAGCGAATTCCCGGCAACCAAAACATTCGCGCCCGCTTCCACGCACTGCCGTCCCGTTTCCGGATTGACGCCGCCGTCCACGATGATCGGCAGGTCCTTCGCCGCCGCGCGCAGCGTGCGTACCTTGGTCAACATGTTCGGTATGAACGCCTGTCCGCCAAATCCTGGATTCACCGTCATCACCAGCAGTTCATCAATCTGACCGAGCAACGGCAGCGCTTTCTCCGCCGGCGTACCGGGGTTGATCGCCAATCCCGCGGCCTTGCCTCGTTTCCGAATCATCGCCAACGTCTTCACCACATCGTGGTGCGCTTCGAGGTGCACAATCACATGATCGGCGCCGGCATCGATAAATCGCTCCGCATACAGGTCCGGCCGCTCAATCATCAAATGCACGTCCAGCGGCAGCTTGGTCGCCTTGCGAAACGCAGCAATTGTGTCCGGCCCGAACGTAATGTTGTTCACAAAATGGCCGTCCATCACGTCGCAGTGTAGCCAGTCTCCCCCACCCTCTTCCACCCGGTTCGCGTCCTGCGCGAAATGGCCGAAATCCCCCGCGAGGATCGAGGGTGCGATGATGATCGTGTTGGCTTTCATGTGAAATGTAGGAGCGATTTATAATCGCGACCGGTCGCGTAAACAAACTCTCGGCTACCGCCGCTGGATCAATTCAATCTCATAGCCTTCCGGTGCGTCGACAAAGGCGAAAACCATGCCCGATCCCGATTTCGTCGGCCCATCCGACAGCTTCACGCCCTTTTTCTCAAGCTGCTTGGCGAACGCCTCAAGATCGTCCACCTCAAATGCCAAATGTGTCAGATCGGCCTGCACCTGCACCGGGCCGCTGGACGGATAACTGCACAACTCGATTTCCTCTTCGCTTTCGGGCGCCTTCATGAACACCAGCTCCGAGCCGCGCGGCGACTTGTGGCGGCTGGTCTCCTGCAATCCCAGCACATCGCGATAAAACGCGACTGTTTTCTCCAAATCGTTCACGCGGTATCGCGTGTGCAACAACTTCTTGATGCTTGCCATAGGCGTCTCAGTGTTGACTGGGTGGAGGAAACGGCCCTTCCGAACCGTATTTTTGTACGTACCAATACGTCGTCGCTGCCAGCAACAGAATGCTGGCCAGAATGAGCCCGATCGGAACCAGGATTTTTCTCATCGCCATGAGTGTAGCCAAAACGAGTCCGCAGGACAAGCGGCGAGGTGACGCCCCGATCTGCCTTCTTGGCGTCTACGATGCTCATGCGTTACATGCCCTCACGCGGCGAAATCTGAATTCTCTTCCAATCTTGCACCGGCCGTTGGAAGTATTACACTTCGCGGGCCATGTTGATGGATTACCACATGCACACGCGCCTGACCGATGGCGTCGGCGTGCCGGCCGATTACGCCAAGGTTGCGCTGGAGCGTGGCCTCGATGAAATCGGCTGCTCCGACCACGCCCCACTGGCCGACCGCGACACGGACTGGAATTTGAAAAAGTCAGACCTGGAGACCTACGTTGGTTGGGTGCGCGAGGCGCAGAAGAAATTCCCATCGCTGACGGTCAAACTCGGTCTGGAAGTGGATTTCATTCCCGGTTGTGAAGCCTGGGTCCGCGAATTGGCCGCCATGTATCCGTGGGACTTTTTTCTTGGTAGTGTGCACTACCTCGGCGACTTCCCCGTCGACCGTAGCGCCGAAGACTGGAAAAACGAAGACGTGGACACACGCTGGCGTGAGTACTTCGACTTCTGGGCACAAGCCGCCCGGTCGCGCCTGTTTGATTCCCTCGCCCACCCCGACCTCCCGAAGAAGTTCAATCTCCGCCCGAAAACCGATTTCACGACGGTCTATGAAGACGCGTTGCGCGCCGTCGCCGAATCCGGTGTCGCCATCGAAGTCAGCACCGCCGGCCTCCGCAAACCGTGCAAAGAGATCTATCCGAGCGAAGCGTTTCTGAAGATCGCATGCAGATTGAACATCCCGATCACCCTCGGCAGCGACGCACACCTACCCCAGGATGTCGGTATGGATTTTGGAAAGGCCGTCGCCCTGGCCCGGTCATGCGGCTACGACAAGATTTGCCGATTCACGCTGCGAAAGCGTGATCTCGTGAAGCTGTAGCCGCGAATCTTATTCGCGGTCCGCCGGCCCGCCGCGAGAAAGTCCCGAGACTACAATTCTTACTTCACCGCTGCCAGCACGGCGCTGAATGCCTTCGGGTCGTTCGTCGCCAGATCAGACAGGCTCTTGCGGTCGAGCTCGATTTTCGCCTTCTTCAACGCGGCGATAAACCGGCTGTAAGTGATACCTTGCGCGCGACAGGCGGCGTTGATACGCACCGTCCATAACGCCCGATAATCCGCCTTCTTGTCCTTGCGATGGGCGAAGCTGTAGGTCAGCCCGTGCCAGACAGCATTCTTGGCATACCGAAATTTCTTGCTGCGCCAGCCGCGATAACCGGCGGCGGCTTTGATCATGCGCTTGCGACGGCGCTGGCTGGCTGGTGCATTCGTGGCTCTTGGCATGGTGAACTCCTACAATCTCAGATTTTCAATTTCAAATTCTTTGTGCTACCCGCGATGGCTGAACGGCAGCACATCCGTGATGTGATGCGCGTGCGTCTCGCTGACCGCCTTGGTCTGCCCCAGCCGGCGCTTGTGTTTCGAGGACTTGTGCCCATTCAAATGCCGTTTGCCCGCGCCGTACCGCATCACTTTGCCGGTCGCAGTGATTTTGAACCGCTTTGCCGCGGCTTTCTTCGTTTTCGCTGATTTCCAACGTGGCATGTCCTCGTTCCTTCCGAAAAATCGTTATGCGTCACTTTCGTCGTTATTGTTCTGCGACTCGCCGGCCTTCTTGCCCGCGCCGCGCATCGGTGAAATCATCATCGTAATGCTGCGGCCCATCAACTTCGGCATCACTTCGGGCCGACCGCACGACTGACAGTCTTCGATGATCTTCTGCATCATCTTGTTGCCGTACTCGGGATGCGCATTCTCCCGGCCTCGCAACATCATCGTGACCTTCACCTTCATCCCGTCGCCGAGGAACCCCTTCATATGATTCACCTTCGTCTCGTAATCATGCGGATCGATGTTCAGGCGAATCTTGATTTCCTTCAGCTTGGTCGCGTGCTGGTGCTTGCGCGCCTCGCGCTCGCGTTTCTCCTGCTCGTACTTGTACTTGCCGAAATCGACGATCCGGCACACGGGCGGCGTCGCGTTGGGCGCTACTTCGACCAAATCATACCCGCCCTGCTGCGCCGTTGCCAGCGCCTGGCTGATGGAGATGACCCCGAGCTGTTTCCCGTTGGCGTCTATGACCCGCACTTCGCGAGCGCGAATCTTCTGATTAACACGAACAAATTGTTGAATTGCTACAACCTCCTGTTGCCCTTCGCGGGGTTAGATTCGTTGAATGATTTGACTCACAGTAATTTGTGTACGCGCCCCCCGATCGTCCTAAACGGCTTTGGTTTGCAGGCCGGTCATCGGATGAGCGTGAATAGGGTGTTCTTTTACGGCTTTTCCCGCACTAATGCAACAGTCTTTTTGCGCCAGCCCTTTCGACCCCTCCCGCTCATGGTTGCCAAACGTCAATTAGGCTCGTCAGAAGAGCCATTTTCAAAGCGGTAACCGATTTCACGGATGGTGTGGATGAACGTGGGGCGATGCGGGTCGGGTTCGATCTTGCTGCGAAGCGTGGTGACGCACCGGTCCACGCTGCGGGCGGTAACCATGACGGCATTGCCCCAGACAGCGGTCATGATGCTGTCCCGGGTGAACGCCCGGCCGGGATGTTGCAGGAAATATTCGAGGAGACGGAACTCCTTGTTGGTCAGCGGCACTTCAATGCCATCTTTCAGCAGCCGATGTGAGACCGTGTCGAGTCGGCAACTGCCGAAAGCATAGCTGGGCTTCGCGCCCGTCTGACGCCGGCGCAAAAACGCTCGTGACCGCGCCAACAGTTCCTGCATGCTGAACGGCTTCGTGATGTAATCGTCCGCGCCGAGTTCGAGCCCGCGCACGATGTCTTCCTCCTGCCCCTTCGCCGTCAGCATCAAAATCGGCATCTCGAGTTTCTCCGCGCGGACGGCGCGGCAGATTTCAAACCCGTTGATCCTCGGCAACATGATATCGAGAAGAATGAGATCAGCTTTGCCCGACAATGCGGCCTCCAATCCCTCCTCGCCATTGCGCGCAGTCTGCACCTGATAACCGCGAGAAACGAAATTGTCCTTCACCACGCGGAGAATCGTCGGGTCATCTTCGATGATCAGAACGATCGCGGGAGTCATGATGGGCCCTCTTCCGTGGCGGGAATCTCCATGGTAAATGTGCTCCCATGTCCAAGTTCGCTACGGACATGTACGGTGCCATGGTGCGTGTCGACGATGGATTGCACGATGCTGAGCCCCAGCCCGCATCCTCCCACCTCCCGTGCGACCCGTTGATCGGCTTGATAGAAACGGTCGAACACGCGTTGTTGCTCACGCGGCGAAAGGCCGATGCCGTTATCTTCGACGGCGAAACAGACACTCCCATTGCGCGCTTCGGCACGCAGGACGATTTGTTTTTCGTCGCCGGTGTATTTCCACGCGTTGTCGAGCAGGTTCAGCAACGCCGTGACCAATGCGTCGGCATCGCCGTGAATCGCTGGGAGATTTGCCGCCGCATGGGATTCGAGGGAGCATCCCGGCGCATGGACTCGCTCGCCCATCGCCGCGACCGCGCCCTCGACGACATCTTGCGGTGAGACGTGCGTGAACTCAAAGGTGTATTTATTCCGCTCCAGGCGCGAGAAAGTCAGAAAATTCTCGATCAAACGGCTGAGTCGCGCATTCTCCGCCGCCAGCAACGCCAGATAGTCCCGCGTCGTCTTCTCGTCCAACCGCTCCGTATCCAGCAGGGTTTCGACGATGGCGCGCATCGCCGTCAGTGGTGTCTTGAGTTCGTGCGATACCGTGGCGACGAGATCGTTCTTCAGGCGGGCCAGCCGCATCTGTTGTCCAAAGCCGCGGGCCAGGAGAATCGCTAGCAATACCATGGCCGAAATCACGACGGTACCGATGACGAGATAGGGCATGGCTCGTTCTTTGGCCACCGCGCCGTTATCCAACGACAACGCGAGCCGCCAACCGGGCAATTCAGGCCCGAAGGCAGCGCTGACAAGCGGTGACTCGGTCGTCGCATATTCACCGGGCGCGACGACACTGACGTTCACGCCTTTCGGCAAGGACGGATCGCGAATCACACCGTTCAGGTTCGCCGTAAGTCCTGTGGTCGTGAACAACGCTACGACGCGGCGACCTGGAGACGCCACCGACCAAATATCGCGCAATTCTGTGGCTCGCAAACTCGTCTCGGTCGGGAAGGCCGGATTCGTCTCTAGGTAGCGGGCGGCGAGTTCTTCCGCGGCCAGTGTCGGAAATTTCACACCGGGATCAAGCCGTTGTAATTCGTGCATGAGGAAACGGCGCTGAGCAGACGGCAGCGTGTCAGTTGTGTAATCATTGACCCGGTCACGCAATCGCGTGGCGGCTTCAGTGAATTGCCGATCAGTCTTGTCGGCTAACGATTCGAGCGCAAACAATTCCGCGCTGGCGGCGGCGCTGCGTTCCTCCGAGAGGCGTGGATAGATGGCGCGGCCCTGTTCGTCGAGGGAAACGATGCTATCCGCCAGACCATCGCGGACGCAGCGGGCGAAGCATGCCGCGCCCGGCTCCGAGCCATCCAACTCGGCCAGCCTTCGATTCCACAGTTCCATGGCGCGCGTCTGTACCAGCGTCAGGTCGCCGCGATAGGCTTCGGCGAGTTGTTCGCGCACGGCGAGGCGCTCGTTGCGCATCGCCTCGCGCATGAACCACAACACGCAGCCGCTGGCGACCAGCACGACGACAAGCAACAGCGCCAGCATCGGCCAGGCGCGTATGTCCCGGCCCACGCCGCGCGGCAAAAACCTGAAGCGGCCAGCGTTCACTTCGTTATTCGGTAACTCTCAAGAATCCTGTCGAACTGCGTTTTGAGCGCGTCATACTTGTCCGGCGCGCTGGTGATGACGAACAATTCAGAATACTTCGTGCCCAGTACGCGGGCCATGAATTGCACGCGCGATTCTCTACCTTGACCGAAATCCATCACACAACTCACGGCGGGTCGTCCGTCGATGGTCAACTCCTTCCAACTGTCAGGACGGACCTTGACCATCTTGTTTTTTCGCAAACCCTCTTCCATCCAGCCCCGCGCTGACTGTCGCGCCTTTTCCGACAACGCATCGGTGGCAAAGAGCCGCATCCCACCGTCGTCGGCGTCCGCGTCGGGATCGAGAGTCCGAATCAGCACCTGCTCTTCCGGTTGGCCATGTTGGGCCCGAAAAATCACCCAGTCCGCCGGAGCGGTGAATGACACGCCGGTTTCATCGTCGTGGAACGCCACCGCCTCACCGGGTCGGCGTTGCGCGACCGATATCAACTGTGCGGTGACGGGACCGGCCTCGAATTTCACAAGGTAACGGTGCGCGTCATCCGAGAACCAAAAATCCTGGTTCAGCGTGATCAGATGCACTTTGAAGCAATCGAATTTGCCCGCGGGAGTTTCGACCGTCTCCTTTCCCTGCACTTCAAGTGCGACGTCAAAAGGGTGTCCAGCCCCCAACGTGCTGAACACCGGTTGGGTCGTCTTGTAGCCGACCTGCAAGGGAAGCCGTCGCATCGCCTGCACGGCCTCTTCGTTGTCGTACACGGTGCCTTCCAACGGGACCATCACGGGCTGCTTGCCGACAACCTGAATCTGAACCTGGCCCGGCGAATAGACCGCCGTCACTTCCCCCAGGCTCGAATGTTTCCAATGGCTGGTGAGCGGGCGAAACGAATCCGCATCCGCATCGACGCTGCTGACGGATTGCGCCCCGGCCAGCAATCGCGCCCCGACACGCCAAATTTTGCCTCCGCTGGCCTGCTGAATGAGATCGGCGCGATACTCGACCGTCCCGACGTCGGCTCCGGACGCGCCCATGATATTGAGTTGCAAGCGCTCGCCATCCACCCACGGCACGGGCCCAAACGCCAGATCGCTCGGGAGGTTCTGGCGCGCCTGGGCCACGAGGTTCGTTTCATTCGGGAAATCGCGGATCAGTTTCTTAAACGCCGCCGTCGCGTCGGCGGTCTGGTTCTTCTTCAGATAACACTGGCCGAGGCGGAACTGGGCCTGCGCGGCGAGCGAGCGGTTGACGTCCGATTCCGCGACCAATTGCTGGTAGATCGTGATCGCCGAATCGATGTCGCCCCTGGTTTCCTCGGTGTAAATCCCCTTCTCCAGCAATTCGGAAGGAGATTCGGTCGCGGCATGAGCCGCCGGGCTGATCGCCGCGGTCACGGCCACGAGGAGAGTTCGGAGTACGGTAAGCAAAGTCGGGTTTGTTTTCATGGGTCTAACTTCGCAAACCCATGTTACCACTTTGTTACCTGCGTGTCCGTTGTTTATCCAACCACGACGCGCTCCACCTTCGCCTACTTCGCAGGCATCAGCGCGGGCCAGCCATCAGCGCCCCACCGCACCTGGCCGATACCAAGCATGGCCATCCCGTTGTAGTCGCCATCATAAAAATGGCAGCTAAACCAATCCGTTTTGCCGACGGTCACGATGCCGGCGTGGCCCGGGCCAATAAACGAGTTCTCTGTGCCCAAAAAGAGACTTCCGCCGCCGTGCAGCATGTCTACGCCGTCTTTATCGACGTATGGACCAGTGATGGCGCGGCTGCGACCAATGCGAATGCTGTAGGTACTCTTGATTCCGCGACAGCATTGGCCCCAGTTCACGAAGAGGTAGTAGAATTTGCCGTGATGATAAATATATGAGGCTTCGATGGAATCTGCGTGCGCCAGCGGATGAATCGCCGGGTCTCGTGCCAACCGTTTGCCAGTCGCCGGGTCGAGTGCGATCAACTTGATGCCGCTCCAGTCGGATCCGAACGCGAGCCACAATTTGCCGTGGACATCCTGTGTGATGGCGGGATCAATCGTGTTGAAACCGTCGCGGGCGTTGGATTGAATCACCATGCCACGGTCTGTCCAGCGGTACTTCGGGTCCTTCGGATCAAGCGTCGGATTCGTCGCCAGCCCGATGGCCGAAGTGTTCTTGCCCCACGTCGAGACGGAATAGTAGAGCAGGTATTGATTACTCAGGTGAATAATATTCGGCGCCCAGAATTCGTTCCTGTGCTGCGCCGGCACCGCCTCCGCAACCCACGCCGGCGTATTGGTGAATACGACGGGGCCACTTTCCCAGCTCACCAAATCCTTCGAGTGCATCGAAGGAATCCCATTGCCCGTAGAGAACACCCAATACTCGTCCTTGCATTTTACGATGGTCGAAGGATCGTGAACGCGCACATCCCGTCTGCTGAGGTGCACCAAATCAGATTCATCGGCGTAGGACAGCCTGCGACCGGTCAATAGAACGAGGAATACGGCGCCAACCATTGCTGCCGTTCGTAAGGCCGGTGGAGCTAATGTATATTGACGAAGCATTTAGGGACGCCGCTCTTTGATCGCCGCCAGAATGTCCGCGATAACTTCCGCTTTCGGCTTCGCGCCGACGTTGCCTTTGCCGTGGAGGCGGACGCTGACGGCGCCGGCCTGCATGTCGCGCGGGCCGATGACGAGCATGGTGTGGACTTTGGCGGTCTCGGCGCTCTGAATCTTACCTTTGATGTTCTCGTTGGTGAAATCGCCCTCGGCGCGCACCATATTGGCGCGGAGTTCGGTGACGATGCCTTTCGCATAGTCCACCAACGCCGCGTCCTCGCCGATGGTGAGCACGCGCACCTGCTCCGGTGCGAGCCAGAGCGGGAAATTGCCAGCGTAATGTTCGATAAGGAACCCGATAAACCGTTCGTGCGTGCCGAGCGGCGCACGGTGGATGCACAGCGGGGTCTTCTCAGTGTTATCGCGGTCCTTGTACACAAGCCCGAACCGCTTCGGCACGGCGAAGTCCACCTGGTTCGTCGCAATCGTAAATTCACGGCCGATGGCACTCCAGACTTGCACGTCGATCTTCGGGCCGTAGAACGCGGCTTCGTTCGCGACCTCGACATAGTTGATGCCGCTGCTCTTGAGAACCTCGCGCACCATGTCCTCGGTTTTGATCCACAATTCCGGCTCATCGACGTATTTCTTCCCAAGCCCTTCCCGGCTATGGGTGCTGAACCGCATCTGGTATTTATCGAACCTGAAAATCTTGAAATACTTCAGGTACATCTCATTGACTGCGTTGAACTCGGCGGCAAATTGCTCGGCGGTGCAATAGATGTGCGCGTCGTTCATGTTCAGCGACCGCACGCGCATCAGCCCAAACAACTCACCCGACTGCTCGTACCGATAGCAGGTGCCGTATTCGGCAAGGCGCAACGGCAAATCCCGATAGCTCCGCGGCTCCGCCGCGAAAATGCGGTGATGATGCGGACAGTTCATCGCTTTGAGGTAGTAGCTCTCCGTCTCGCCGAATCGTTTCAACTGCTCGCGTAACGCGGACAATTCGTTGAACGCGGCCACAATCTCCGATGGCGCCGTATGGGTCCTGACGGCTTCCTCAATCAATTTCAATTGGTCAGTTTGCATATCGACAACTCACAACGCCAATTCGACGTAATCACCGGGCTTGAGCGACTGGATGGCCGCGATAATCTCTGCCGTTTTCGCCTTCACCCTCGGCCAGCGGTTGGTCGAGAGCACCAGAATCGCCAACTGTCTCCCGGCAAGATTCTGTTGATACTTGAGTCGCTGATCGGCGGTCAAGAACACGTCGAAGACGCCTTCCGCGCGCTTGAGCAATTCACCATTCTTCACGCGTCCCCAACCCATCTCCTGCGCCGTTGAGATTTCAAACTCACCGAGATACCGGCGCAAGGGTTGGGGCATACATTCGTCGAACAGGACCTTCACGTCTGAACCAGCAATTCGCTCTTGCTGTATTCCAGCACCGCAATCGCGTCCTCACGCCGCACTGTCGGGAAGCACTCCAGAAACTCATCGAGCGACAGGTTGTCTTCCAGATATTCAAACAGCGACTGTACCGGCACGCGTGTGTCACGGAATACCGGCGCGCCGCTCATAATCTCGGGGTCAACCTCAATGGGTAGATTTGCTTTCACGTCAGAATGGTAAACTGTTCGACGCCGAAAAGCAAAGCAGGAACTTCACTTCAGCGCCTCGGCCAACCGGAGCCACTTGGCCTACGCTGCCCAAGACGGGATTCTCGCTTTTGAAACCTTTCTGGAGACATACTTCTTACCCGTACTATCCGACACCACGGCACGAACTCGCCGCCATTTTTGTGCGTGCGCCCTGAGGTCTTCTTGCAAGACCGGGTAGAAAATCGGAGCGTCGCCTTCTGCAAGTTTCCGGTTGCCAAAGGAGTCAAGCAGGAGCGCCCATTTTTTGGAGTCTGTTGGCAATCTGAGTGAAGCATTCTCAATGAAGACCGCCCTCCTACCGGCGTTTGTGATCGTGACGATGCCGTATTTCTTTTGAGGATCAAGACCCGGAATATTGTTCGGGCGCATATCCCACTGGAGTCTTACTACAATTCTGGGCCGGTCCCGCAAGTAGTTCATTACTCCTAAAACTAAGCCAGCAGTGCCAAAGATAATTCCACCGAGCGCCGCCAAAGAGGTGAGATTCATTCAGACAGGCGGGACCCCGACTCACGCGCACGACGAAATGCGTCGGCAGCTTCATTCGTAAGTCCGGTCATTTCATAAGCGTGACCCAACCCATCCCACGCCTCTGCGCTCCCCGGCCGGAGCTTGATGACTTCCATAAACGCCGAAATTGCAGCCTCAGTACGAAGGGACGCAATGCAGGCGTTACCCAAGCTGAGCCACGCTTCAACGTAGTCGGGTTTCAGTTTGATTGCCTGCATGAAAGCCGAGATCGCCGAGCTGCAACTTTGTTCGAGTTCTTGATCATCCTTAGGATCGACGGCCATCATATAATCCATTCCAAGAATCAGCCATGCCACTTCCCATTCCGGCTTCAGCTTGGTCGCCATCATATGAGCAGGAATTGCTTCGTCAATGCGGCCGGATTTGCCGTAGATGTTGCCCAACGCAAACCATGCGTCGGCAAAATCCTGTTTGAGGCTAACTGCTCGCGAGCACGCGTCTATCGCTTCGGCCCACTTTTCAGTCTGAGAATACGTTAGACCCAATTCATACCAGTATTGCGCTCTATCGGGACCTAATTTCAATGACTCCTCGAAACTCGCGACGGCATCCTGGGCACGATTCAACTTGCGATATGCGATGCCTAGACCGTACCACGCATAGTCCAATTTGGGGTCGAGTCTGATTGCCTCCTTGTACGCGCCAATTGCGTCATCGATACGTTTACTTACGACATAATCGACTCCAAGACCCAGCCACGATAAAGCGAGGTCGGGCTTGAGTTTTGTCGCCTCACGGAATGCTGCGATTGCATCTTCCGTTCGCTCTGATAGGTGGTACTCTCCCGCTAGGAGATGCCAAAACTCGGCAGCGTTTGGTTTCCGCTTGAGCGCCTCCTTGTATGCTGCGATGGCATCATTGGTGGACTTCAATTCGCTATACGCACGGGCAAGCCAAAAGTAGGCCTCTCCACTTGTAGGATGCCGACCTACAAGCGATTTGGCCCGCATCAGCATCTCGACGTAATCCTTCGATTTACTGGCAAGTCGCACTGCCTCTAGGTCGGGATCTTCCGAAATGGCTGGGTCGCACCAAGAATTCATTATCGGGAGTATAACAACTGAAGGATGCCTCGACAATCTCAGCGTAAGCTGGGGATCTCGCACGGCAAGCCTGCCGGTCAGGCTTCGTTGCGCTGGTGCGGCGGCGGTCCCGTTTCTCTTCGGCGATTTTCTTCGCGTAATCGAGAAGTTGTTTTTTTAGTTCAGCGCCGGCGCGGGTTGCCCAGCGAGAGCATGTGCTGGCTCAAACCGACCACGGCTTCGTCCAGTGCCGGCAACGAGGACGCGGGACAAAGCTGAATTCGCAGTTCATCGCAGAGCGGCTGCAAAACGGGTTGGAGACGCGACCCGCCGATGAAGATTTTTTCCGGCAGCGTGTTCGCCGTGAGCAGCGCCTGGGTCAAGCTGCGTCCGGCGGCTTCGCCGGGAGCGACCGCGCCGCTTTGCATGTCCATGCCGAGGATCAACCCGCGCTGCGTTTCCACCAGCAAGCCGAACCGGCCAAAACACGGACGGCCACTTTCGATGAATGATCCACCGGGCAACATGGTGCTGTCGAATTCGCAGTCGAGACCGGGTTTGCGTTTGAGCGCGCGGAGTTTGTCCAGTTGATCGGCGGCGGGCTGGAACGGTTCAAGGCCCGTCAACAGCGGTGGCAGTAATGGTCGCCAGTCGAGGTCGTTGAGCGTGAGCGGGCGGTCCGCCAGCGTACCGGGCAGGAAAGGAATTTCCGTGGACGCGCGGCCATGGAACAAATTCTCGTGTTGCGCGAACAACTTGCAGAACGCGGTGAGACGCGGCAGGTCAACCAGAAGTTGCTCGGCCTCCGCCTGATTGATGTGCCACGGATGCCACCCGGGTTCGGCGGAGCGGAATTGCGGCCAGACGCAACCTCTGGTGGCGGGCTTGAACGCGGCGGCCTTCAGGACAGCGAGGTCTCCTTTCCACAGCTCGCGTTTGGGGACGAACTCCACTTTGAGGCAGTCAATGCCCTCAGCGTTGTTCACATCTTCGGGATTGGGCGCGTCATCGAACATGGCCAGGATCCAGCGCAGTCCGGCGCGGCGGTAGAACACGGCAGCGAACACCTCGCGCGCATTGCCCAAGACATGGCCAATGCGCGAACCGCCGGTCACGGGATCAATCAAGCCAACGGCATCGCTGTCGCAGGCGAACTCCCATGGTTCAAGCGCGGCGAAGGCGGTGGCGGCAGCAAGCAATGCGCGCCAGGTTTCCGACGTGATGGGCGGTGGCGGGGCGAGCTTGAGCATGCTGACGGAAGTCCCTTACGAGTTTCGCGCTCTGTTTCGGCTGGTCTTTGGATGGGATTGGCAGGTTATCCGTGTTGCCCGATTTTCTTCGCGTAATCGAGAAGCTGCTTTTCGAGTTCCGCGATGCGTTCTTCGATTTTCTTGCGCTGCTCGCGGTGCTCGTCCATTTCCATAGGCGGGAACATGCTGTCCGCGTAGTACGGCAAATGGCCGGAAGTCTTGTACATCTTCTCTTTCGCGATGTGCGGTGTTTTCACACGGACGTAGCCGGCGGCGAACTCGGTTTCCTTGGCGAGCTTTTCAAGTTCTTCGACAATCACGGTACCTTTGGGCAGCCAGAGCGGCAGACCGGCGCCGACGTATTCGGTGTCGATCACGAACAATCCCATCTCCTGCCCGATCTTACGATGGTCGCGCTTCTTTGCTTCTTCGAGCATCGTGAAATACTCGTCCATCTGGGTCTTGTTCTTGAACGCGGTGCCGTAAATGCGCTGGAGTTGCGGGTTCTTCTCGTCCCCCTTGTAGTACGCGCTCGCGACGTGCGTGAGCTTGAACGCGCCGACATTGCCCGTGCGCATCACGTGCGGCCCGGCGCAGAGATCAATGAAATCGCCATTCTTGAAGTACGAAATTGGTTCGCCGTCGGGAATGCCCTGAACAATATCCAACTTGAACTTGCTCGGCACGCCCCGCTCCGTCAACGCGGCGAGTCGGCCCTTCTGCGCATCCGCGATGGCTTGATCGCGGGACACAACGACTTTCTCGAAGACCTGATTTTCCTTCGTGATCTTCTTCATCTCCTCTTCGATCTTCGGGAAATCCTCGGGCGAAATGCGATGGGGCAATTCCACGTCGTAGTAGAACCCGTTCTCGACCGGCGGCCCCGCCGCAAATTGCGCCTCTGGCCAAATGCGGAGGATCGCTGTCGCCAGCACGTGGGCAGCGGAGTGCCGCAACCGTTCGATCTCGGTCATCTGCGCGCGTTGATCTAATGTCTTGCGTTCCATGGGAAATCTCGCTTGTCGGGCCACGATTTAATACGGTGGGGCAACCCCAAAGTCAATCCTGCGTCTGAAACGCTTCCCCGTCGGTTGGAGGGACGCGGCCACGACGGAGCGTGGCCCTCCAATTCAAAGGTCTATCGTGGCATGTTCTCGTCGGTCAGCGTCTTCAAGAACGCCACGATGGCCTTCTTGTCATCAGCACTAAGTGGGACGCCGCCGTCGGGATGTTTGGCGAGATTCGGGTCGAGGGTGGCGCTGCGTTTGGTGCCGGTGCAGTAATGCTCGACCGCCTCTTCCAGTGTCTGAAAGCGTCCATCGTGCATGTACGGTCCGGTCACCGCGACATTGCGGAGGGACGGGATCGCGAACTTCCCTTTGTCTCTCAAATTTCCGGTGACCTGCTCGCGACCCGTGTCGATCGGCTCGACATCAAGGCCGTTGTTGGTGAAACGGAAGTCCGAAAACAGCGGCCCACCGTGGCAATGGAAGCAATCTGCGCCGGTGAGTCCGCGCCGGGGATCATACTCGGTCATGAACAACGCAAAGCCCTGCTTCTCTTCCTCCGTCAACTGAGCCTGTCCCTTGAGCGTGCGGTCGAATTTCGAGTCGGACGAAGTTAGCGTGAGAACGAATTGTTCCAGGGCGCGCGCGATTCGATCGGCGTCAATCGTCCCGGAACCGAATGCCTCTTCGAAATTGGCGGCATAACCGGCATCCGTGAGTTTCTCGACTGCATCGTTGAGCGCCTCGTGCATTTCCTTCTGATTCTGGATCGGCACCAGCACCTGCTGCCGCAGGGACGAGGCGCGGCCATCCCAGAAAAACTCTCGCTTCCACGCGAGATTGAAGAGCGGCATTGCGTTACGCGTGCCTTCCTGCTTGTCCACGCCGACACTGACCCGCCGCGGGCTGTCGGTGAACCCGTGCTGCTCCTGATGGCACGAGGCGCACGATTGCGTGTTGTCGCGTGACAGGAACTTCTCATGGAACAGCCTCTTCCCCAGCGCCACGCCTTCCACGGTCAGTGGATTGTCGCGCGGCAACGACGGAATTGGAAACCCCGACGGAACGTGGAAGTGATATGGCGTGGCGTTGGGGCCGATGAGCACACCCTGTTCCTCCCCATCGCGCTTACCGGCTTCAGACTTCCGGCGGTCATAGACCGCCGCTACAGGACCGAAGGACACCCGCGAGACGGCAAATGCGTGCGCAACATTTCCCTGAAATGCCGCGGCGAGCGCATCGCCGTCACGGGAGTGTGTGGCCGAAGCATCCGCGGCGAACCGAATCGAGTTGAGCAATTCGTGCACATCCAGCGCGACATCGAGTTGCGCGTCGGTACGCAAAACCAGCGGCATTGTGAATGCCACGGGTGTCTGATTCGGCGATTTTGCCAGATGCAGCGAAAAGCCCGCATCATTGTCGTAGTGACCTTCGAGCGCAAAGAACACATAGCCACCCTGCCAGCTCCAATGTAGTGTATTCACCAGCGGATTGAGCGGATGATTGGCCGGCCAGTGCGACGGATCGCCGTAATTCGTCTTCTCATCCAGACCGACAGTAAACGCCAGCCGCTTGTACGATCCAGTTGGTATGCCCTCCAGCCGAAAGCTCCGTCGGTCTTGCGCGGCATCGATGAACGCGAACTGCCCTGGCAACTCGATCCACGGACCATATTCAGTCTGCAGGCGGAAGTTCGACAGGATGAACGCCGCCCGCGACACCGCGACCGTCTGGCCCAAATCCGTCACCCACTCCATGTTGCCGCGTGGCTGGATGTGGACGTCCAATGCCACGTCCGCACGCGAGGTGAACGTCGCAACAAACAGAATCACGATGACCGCGAGTTTGTTCATGGATCGTATGGCGCCAGCGAGGAAAGTCCCACCTTATAAAATCGCTGGGTGTAAACCTGCGTGGCAACCGGGTCGGTGCCCAGTGAAACGATGCCCGTTGACGAGATCGACGGGTTCAGGTTCGTCCACGTCACGAGGTCAACGGACCCTGAGATGACATACATGCCGCCCTGGACGCTGCTCCAGGTCAACGTCACGTCACCCGCGTTGTCAGTATTGACGGCGGTAACGGCCAGCGGTGCATTGGCTCCGCCGGTGAAGTTGGTTGTGACCGATTCCGTGATGCTGCTTACCGTGCCGCCACCAACGACGCCGTAGTACTGCCGTCCGGTCAAATACGGAAACGCGGACGTGCCGTCGGCATTAATCGCGACGAAATACGCGTACGTGCCGTTGGGATAATCCGGCGTGACGCAATAGCGCCCGTTGTAACGGTCGAGGTCCCATTGGACGCCGGCGGTGTCGTTGGTCGGCAGATCATTGAGACAGTCATTGTCTTCGGCGTAGCGGCCCAAGGCGAAACTGCCGGTCATGTCGGCTGCCTTGGTAGTGCTGGGGCCGTATTGGCTGGCAGTGAGGTTGATGCGATTCTCCGCGATCTGCGCCCACAACGGCAGCGTGGTGCGGCCCGTGACATTCAGATTGCTGGTTCCGTACTGCCCGTTGCGCAGTACGTAGCCGGAAATCATCCGTCGGACGCCGGAGGCGGGATTGGTCGCGGTGGAATACCCATACGGCCCGTAGATCGGATAGCCATCGAACGCCCAGCCGACGATGGACGAATGTTGGAGGTTGTTTGTATTTTCGCTGTAAGTATCGGAGGAAGAATTATACGTGGCGTTGTCACCGAGTTGGTAGCGCAACGCAATGGGGTTGATGTGACAGTGATACTGACCGCTGCCCGGCTGGTGCGCGTTGGCAGGGTCGAACGTGACCGCCTCGCCGAACTTGGCGTCGCGCTCCCAGATGCCAGAGCCGATCATGCCCTGTCGATCGGCGCCATTGGTATAGGAATATCCGTCGAGCATGTTGAAGACCGCGACGCCATTGACGTACATGCCCATGGCTCCGCCGGTCGTTTCGGTGTGCGTGGAGGCGGGTGCCGGCGCTCGCGGGAAACGCATCGTCACCTTCTGGTTCGTCGGCAGGTTGGGAAAGAGCATCGTCTTGGCCGCATCGAGGTACCACGGCCCCATCACGTGGCTGGCCAAACCGCTGGCATACACATACACGTAATTGGTCGAATAGCTGACCGTCTCGACATCTGAATACGCCGGCGGCGATTGGCCCGACCACGTAGTCACGATGGAGCCGCCGGTCGTTTGCTGGATGCGTGCATACTGCCCTGCATCCTTGGTGAACCATGACGTCAACAACGGATCGGCGAAAAGATTGCTTACTGCCAAACTGATCACCATCAGGACGATCAACATTGTTTTTGTTGCCGGTGAGTCCATATAGGTTGTCATCTTCATGTTCGTCTCCTAATACAAAGTTGCGGATGCGCGCCGGCATCTCCCCTCGCGCCGGCGCGCGTCCATGTTCCATTTAGTTCTCGTCTGGCGGGGGCGGCGGACGGTGACCATCTTCTTCCGGGCCTTCCTGTGGGCCGCCGCGCGGGCCGTTCGGCCGTGGCCCCAGGTATTCGTCCCGCGTGAGCTTGCCGTCATGATTCTTATCGAGCGTCCAGAGTGCCGCGGACGCATTCGCGATCTCGTTGGAATCGATGACGCTGTCATGGTTGGCGTCGAGAGCCTGGATGATTAGCGGGGTTGGCCGGTGATGACCGGGCGGAGGGCCGCCTGCGGGCGCACCGTCGGGACGCGGCGGCAGGTATTCGTCCATCGTGAGCTTGCCGTCGTGGTTTTTGTCGAGCGTCAAAAGCGCCGCGGACGCATTTGCGATCTCGTTGGAATCGATGATACCGTCATGGTTGGCATCGAGTACCTCCACGATGGGCAATGGCGGCGGACGATGATGCCGATGACCTTGTCCCGGTCCCTCCTCTTGCTGTCCTGGTCCGCCTCCTTGGGGCGGCGGGCCACCTTGTTCCTGAGCGAAAATGACTCCCGCGCCAAGGCCAAGGGCCAGCGCGGTCGTCCAGATATGTTTCAATAGTTTCATGGCTACGTTTCCTTTCTTGAAATAATAGACGCTACGGCTGTTAAGGCTGTATTTGGAAAACACAGGAGAATTGTTAAGGACGTGTAAAACTTTCCGGCGGTTGCGGCATGTGACCGCCGCCGCAGAGTTGCCAACGGCGGTTCCAACTGCGATAAACTCTCCGGCATGACAACGGCCACAGGGGGAGAAGACAGCGAACGTTGGCGGCGGTGGATCGTGCCGCTGGCGTTGCTGGCGGTGGTGTTCGCCATCGATTTTGCCGCGATGCCCGGTATCTGGTGCATCGGAGATCCGTTTGCGTGGCGCGAGGAAGCCCGCAGTCTGGTGCGCGACCACGTACTGCACGTGAACGCGCAGTTCGCCCAAAGCTTCGGCGAGCCCGGACAGTATTTTGTCGTCAATCCCAAAAACGGATTGTGGTACTCCAAATACGGCATCGTGAACTCGCTCATGGCGCTGCCGCCCACGGTGCTGGAGTATATGGTTCACGGGCGAGTTCCCAGCGTCGGCGAGCCGTCTGACCTCCTGATCTTCAATCTGTACAACATTCTGCTCAGCCTCGCGGCGTGCGGCTTGTTGTTACGGATCACGGGTTGGTATACCAACCGAAGTTGGGTTCGGGTCGTCTACGTGTTGACCGTCTGTTACGCGACCTTTTACTGGTTTTATCAGCGGGCGCAGGATTCGAAGATCTACGAGATTCTATTTTACACTGGGGCGTTCTATTTCCTCATGGACTACTTGCGCGGCCTGCGCGACATGCAAGGGCGACCCGACAGAAAATGCCAAATGGCGCTGCTCGGAGCCTGGATGTTTGTGGCCGCATTGCTCCTCACACGCGTCGTGTATGGATTGCTCATCCCTGCCATCTGGCTTTTGGTGCTTTATGCTGCGCGGCCATCGGACGGCGGCCCGGGCTGGCGATTCCGGGTGCCAGAAATTGCCTGTCTACTGCTTCCGCCGTTGCTGGCCGTTGGCGCGCTCGCGTGGATCGACCAAGTCAAGTTCGGCGCGCCCTGGTTGACGGGATACCACCAGTGGCGGGCGTCCGCGCACTGGCCGACCGGACGATGGCAAGACGGAATCTGGGGCATCCTGTTCGATCCGCAAGCGAGTATGTTGTTGCACTTTCCCATTTTGATGTTCGCTCTGCTCGCCCTGCGTGAGTTCTACCGCCGCTACAAACTGGACACAGTGGTGCTCTTTGTGTTGCCGCTGGGGCTGTTCTTGTTCTTGACCAAGATGGCAGGCTGGCGCGGTGAATGGGCCTATGGACCGCGGTATATGATCTTCATGTTACCGCTGCTGGCCCTGCCATTCGTGGTGTTTTTGGAGCGGCTCGCGGAATCGCCCTGCCGTCCGGCCAATGTCGCCATGGCGACCGTGACCCTGGTCGCCTTAACGTACTCGACCTACTTGCAATATGAGGCGAACCGGTTGGACTTTTGGGCCCTGTATCACATCAGCTATGGCGTCGACGACTCGTGGAACCGCGAGATGGCCCGGTACTTCCTGGACCATCAAATGGGAGTGTTCAACGCCGATCTGATACGTCACAAGGATGATCTGGATGACCTGCCCTTCGTCGCTGAGTTGGAGAAACGCGGATTGGCCGGACCACAATTGCAAGCGTACAAGAAGAGACTGCGGGAATACGCCGTCGACGAAAACTTCTACTGGAAGCGCGTACGATCGGATTCTGACCGGGCAGCGGGAGAACAATGACGACCCCCCCCGGTGCTCGGTGGGCGAGCCGTGTGGAAAAATTGTTAAGGAAGAGTTAAAGTTGCGGCGTAACACGCTGGCTTGCGTTATTCTGGCCGTGTGACGACACATCCGGGTACCTCAGTGCAGACTCCACGTCTGACACGCGTGTTGATCATCGACGACGACCGCAAATTGTGTGCGCTCATCCGTGAGTACCTCGCCCCGCTCGGCTTCGATGTAACTGCGGCACACGACGGGCCAGACGGCGTCGAGCAGGCGACCACGGGCAGCCATGATGTTGTGATCCTGGACGTGATGTTGCCCGGTCTCGACGGTTTTGAAGTACTAAAACGCATCCGCCAGAAATCCCAGGTGCCGGTGCTCATGTTGACCGCGCGCGGCGATGAAACCGACCGCATCGTCGGCCTTGAAGTTGGGGCGGACGATTACCTGCCCAAGACATTTTCCACGCGTGAACTACTGGCGCGACTGCGCGCCGTGATGCGCCGCGCCTCCCGCCCTTCCCCAGCCGCGAGCGCCGATACTCCGCTGAGTGAGATTGTCGTGGGCGAGTTGCGCATCAATCCCGGCGCGCGCGCGGTGGCGCTCGGGGACAAGCCGCTCGAATTGACAGCCATTGAATTCGATCTCTTGGAAAGTCTGGCGCGATCTCGCGGCCGGGTCCGCACGCGCGAGCAACTCATCGAGTCGATTACCGAGCGCAACTACGATGTATTCGATCGCTCGGTGGACGTGCATATCTGCTCGCTGCGCAAAAAGCTCGGCGACGAATCGGCGCATCCGCGCTACATCCGCACCGTGCGCGCCGTCGGTTACATGTTCATCAACCCGAACGAACCATGAAGCTGCGCCTGCCGCTATTCGCCCGCATTCTGCTCTGGTTTTTCCTGAACCTTGCGCTGCTGGCGGTCGGGTTCGTCCTGCTCATCCGCGCGCAATTCGCCTTCGACCGTAATTTCCTGCTCACGGCGTCCGCGGCGGAACGTCTCGAAAACCTTGGCGAAGAGATCGCCACTACCGTCAATGACCTGCCGCGCGAACAAGCGAACGCCATCGTCAGCCGTTACGACCAGACGTACCATGTTCATTTCCATGTCTTCGATCCGATGGGTCGTCCGCTGGCGGGAGAACCATCACGCCTGCCACCGGAAGTTCACGAGCGTGCGGTACATCGTCCCCCGCCGGTGAGACGACCACAACCTCCACCCGATATGGAGGCTCCGAATCCAGATGGCGCGCCAGAGCCACCAAGAAACGGACCGCCACCCCAGCCCGATGGTGGCAATCGGAATCCGTCGCACATCCTCATTCGCGCCGGCGACCCGCCGCGGTACTGGGCGATGGTCCGCACGCCCAGCCAGTTCACGGTCGTCGTCGAATCGGAGTCATTTACTGGAGGCGGGTTATTCCTCGATCTCCGTCCGTGGATTGTAGCGGTATTCGGTGGCGCGATTTTCTCGGCGCTCTTCTGGCTGCCATTTGTGCGGGGCATCACCCGTTCCGTCGCGCAGATGACGCTCGCCACGCAACAAATCGCGGAGGGTCGCTTCGATGTGCGTGTAGATTCACGGCGCGGAGACGAACTCGGCACACTGGGCCACGCGATCAATGGCATGGCCCAACGTCTGGATGGCTTTGTCACCGGCCAGAAACGCTTTCTTGGCGACATCGCCCATGAACTCTGTTCGCCGTTGGCCCGTTTGCGCGTTGCGCTCGGCATTTTGGAAGAGCGCACCGATGCCAAGCTACAGTCCGACGTCGCTCGCGCCAACGAACAGGCCGGCGAAATCGCCGCCCTTGTGAATGAACTCCTCTCATTCTCGAAAGCCTCGCTCGGCGCGCAACAGATCAAACTTCAACCCGTGTCACTTTGCGATGTTGTCGACACCGTTACACGTCGCGAAGCCACCGACGGCGCACACGTCGAAGTAAATATCGCGCCTGAGTTGCGCGCCGAGGCGGAACCGGAGTTGCTGACCCGCGCAGTGGCGAATCTGGTGAGGAATGCCGTGCGTTACGCCGGTACCGCCGGGCCAATCACGATTTCAGCCGACCGTCGCGATGGTCAGATTGTGTTGACCGTCATGGATCAAGGCCCCGGCATCCCCGCAACCGAGTTGCCGCGCATCTTCGACCCGTTCTACCGGCTCGACGCCTCTCGCGACCGCCAAACCGGTGGCGTTGGTCTGGGTCTGGCGATCGTGAAGACCTGCGTTGAAGCCTGTCAGGGAACCGTCGTCGCCGCCAATCTTTCTCCACATGGCTTGCGGGTGACCATCACCTTGCGCGCCGTGTGAGCTGCGACCCGATCATGGTGGCGACCACAGAAATGTTCCATGTTTCTGAAAATGCCCGATCTGCTGGGCGGTCTGTTGCGCTTTGCGTTCGACGGCCTCCGTTGTGTTGAAGGCGTTGTGCGGCGTGAGGATCACATTCGGGCGGCCAAGCAACGGGAAAGCGGATTTGCCGGAGCGTAGCGCTACGGCGAGCGCGCCTTCGTTCTCGTAAACATCAAGCGCCAGCGCGCCGAGGTGTCCCTCATCGAGCGATCTTATCAGATCATTCGTCGGCGAAAGCTCGCCACGGGCGATGTTGACGAATACCACGCCGCGCCGCGCCCGCTTCAGTGTGTCGTAGCTGAAATAGCCGGCGTTGTCTTTGGCGAGGTTCATCGCGCACACGATTATCTCCGCCCAAGCCAGGCCTTCGTCGATGGAGACGTAAGACACGGATGGATGCTTTGGGCTGATATCCATGCCACGCACTTCCATACCCAGTGCCTGCCCGATTTTCACCACTTCTGAGCCGATGTTGCCGACGCCGACAACGAGCAGTTTCTTTCCCACGCACTCGCGGCCCGTCAGACCGTCACGCTGGAATGTGGGGAACTGCGCAATCTGTTGCGGTAGCTTTCGCAGCAATGCCATCACGAGCAGGATCGCTTGTTCCGCCACGGCGCGGCCGCAGTAGTGCGGAAGATGCCCCCACGGGATTTTTTGCCCGACGAGATGGTCGTAACCGGTTGTGCGGGATACGATGCCCTTCGCCTTCCCCACCCACGCGGATGGAATGACCGATTGCGTCCGAATGCTGATGAGCGGCGCTGGCGGCTCGGCATCGCCTGATTCTTGGATCGTTTTCCACGTGAAACTTGCGCACACGGTCGATGGGAGATACCGGCGCAACGCCGCAGCTTCTTCTTCAAAAGCTTCGTAGAAATGGACGTCCATTTTGGGTGCAAACTCTAGCAGAACCGCGACCTGCCCCGAAGAGTTTTTCGCGGCCAGTTGACACCATTTCCAGCGCCTTGTACTATCCGAGCGGTGGCGAGGGACGATTAGCTCAGTTGGCTAGAGCGCTTCCTTGACATGGAAGAGGTCACAGGTTCAAGTCCTGTATCGTCCACCATCCTTCAAAACACCAATAAAACAGCTAATTTTGCGATTTCCGCTGCCCGCAAGTTCATTCGCATAACCGTTTGGCATAACACATCCCTCTGTGTTCGCCTGTGTCCAGGAGGCGATTTGCGGGGCTAAGGAAGAGGGCGTGCTTATGGAGGCAAGCGGTGGTTTGATCTCGCTCGCTGGCGAGGCGGGCACCAATGGTGGCAGGGATTCCTTGCGGTTGGGTCAGGAGAGGAGGGCAGTGCGCGCCAACGCAGCGGCGCTTCTGCTTTCCGCGTTCACGACGTACCCCCTTCCATTTGAGAGGTCAGGTAGTCGCGGACGGATTGCATGTGGATCAGCCGACAGCCGGTTTTCGCACCGGCTTTTCTCAAACTCACACTGCGGATTTTCCCCTCGTTTATCAGTTGGTAGGTGAAGCTACGTCTCAACCCGAATAAGCGTCGAACATCGGCGAGCCGTCCGAACTCAGGGAGTGCCGCGCCACAATCGCCGGGCGCAATCGGTGCCACGGTTGTTCCCGCGCCCGTGGTGCGCGCTGGTGTTGGCTGGTTGTTCATCATGTCCCTTTACCTCTTGTCCATTCGTTGGTGCGCCTCTGGTTACGGGGCGCTACGTGCTTCTCGTGAATCACGGGAGCAAAATTAGCACACAAGAAACCGGAATCCCGGAGCCTGCGGAAGTCGAACGTTGCACGAAGCATCCCCACGTTTATCCGTTTAGCTGTGCTTGCGCAAAATTCCTGATTTTGTGGTTGACGTGTTTTTGCGACGATCCGCAGTTCTCTACAACGGCAGTGAATTGCTCCAGCGTGAAGCCATAAAAACCCGCCCGCTGACGAAGCGAGCACGGTCACGGTGGAGCTGCGAAGCAGACGACCTTGACGGCGCGCAGCGAGTCGTACAATCGACACGGCATTCACGCACGCCGGCTGCACGATGAGGTGCTCGTGGAAATATCGCTGCACATCCGGTAAACTGGATTGTGTTTTCGCAGTAAACATGTGCACGAGGTTACGCCGGCGCTGCAAGGTTGCGTTAGCTAGTAGTGGGCGCGTTGTTTCTGGATAGGCCGAAATTGTGCCCACACGATTTGGTTGGTTCGTTCTGGGTCTTGGATTTGCGTTCGTGCTTGGTTTGCCAGGGCTTGATCGTGACAATCGGTCGCACGCGTCAGGGATTGCGGATCATCACGCAGCGTCGCGAGGATTCCCGTGACGAAATACCTCACGCCAGCGACGGGTGACACCCCGGGCAACAGGCGCACCATGCAGCCGCACTTTCAACGCATTACGCTTGGGAGACCCGCAGGCGAGGCCCATCCTATGTGGATGGGTTTAAGAGCGGACGCCTCACTCCTACGCAAATGCGTAGGATTTCTGACCATGCACCGGCCACTATCCGTCAACGATGTGGAAAGGTGTTGAATGGCGTTGAACGAATCAACGCCGCTCAATTCGATTTGCGCTACCCGCTGTCAACGCAACAGGGTGCGTGCCTCCGCCTCGATTATATGGCTCGCTCGCGCCGTCAATGTAGTGCGCCCCGTTCTCCCCGCGCCTCCACGATTGACTGCGCTCGCTCCGCCAGTTATGTGGAGCTCCACATAATTGGCGAAATGTTGAGTCTTCAAAAATGTGAAGCTGATGCGAAAGACCCTGTAGTCACAGGGCAAGCACGCGAGCGGACTCAACATTTATGCAACGCGTGGCAACTCTTCCGGCGGGATTCCACGCAACCCATTACCTCGGCCCTGGTTCTCGGGGAATGTTTGGCTTGCCGTTGCTGCGAACTGTTTTGCCGTTGTGGGAAGGGCCTTCCGGTGGATTCAAGTGCCCGTTGATCAGAGAGAGTCGCATCCTCGGTGACGCCCCTTAGTTGCCTCCAGCGGTCGAAGGCACAGCCACAGCTCCTCGTCGTAAATGTGGAATTGGTTGGCAGAAAAACCTGTAAATCGTGCCGATTTCCGCCCAACTCCACATTTTTGCATTCTCAACATTTCGCCAAGAGTCGGCGCTTAAGAGTCACGCTCGGTCTCTCATCGCCTGTTCTGAAGTGTATTTCGACGTTTCACCGCTCATGCGGTGACCGATTGACTCGGCGACTGCCGGTCGAACCTGGCTGTCGGTGGCGAGCAGCGCCGGGCCGCGCGCCCAGGCAGCGCGCAGCCACGGACAGCGACGTGTGATCGGTACGCCTTGGCAGCGCCGCAGACGCGGCGAGCGGGACGCGACAGAAGCGTCGCGTCGCGCCGGGTCTGCCGGCATCCCACCCGCGAGTGAACGGCGCAGATTCCAACGTTGCTGCGTTCAACGCGCCCGCAGTTGCAGCCCGGTCTGACCGTCAGTGCTCCGGCGGCCTTCAACTTCTCTGCCGTCGGCGGTTCGACATTTCATCCGATAGCGTTTGGCGCGCCCTCCGACTTTCTGTCGAGCAGCCGATGCGCTCGGCTCCAAGCAGCTTCGCAATCGCCCGGAGGCGGGGTAAGTGTCATGGTGCATTTTGGATTCTTCCGCCGCACACACCTCGCCTCAATTCACCCCTTTAACGAGGCGGAAGACAGGCTTTTCAACGCGACATTTGCGCTAGAGTGCAGACCAATGGACATTCCCGGTCGGCAGCATATCGGCATATCGTGTTCCACACGCGGACTGCGTTACACGCACCTTCCGTCCTTGCTCTAATCACTGTAACATTGCGCGTATTGTCTGCGAAAGGCTCTGGGTGACGGGGACTAGCGGCAGCTTTACTAGAGCCTCCGAGCTGTACAATCGGGCGCAACCTGCGCTGAGGCCGAGACTATCTTTAGCGGCCGCTGCATGGCTAAATGATCCGGGGATCGGCGATCCGTGGTCCGCCGGTGTTCACGGGTGCCACAAAAGAGGACCGTGGTTGGGACGGCGAGTTTCGGGCAGCAGGACGGCGCTGCTTCCGTCGATGGGACGGGCGCAGCGCAGCCCGGCAAAACCGCGTGACAGTCGTGCGCGAGACTGGCACATTGGCGGCACGCAGAATTTCCGTGATGGCCTGGTACGACGCGCCCCTGCGCCGAAGCTCGGCAATGCCATGCTTGAGCGTGAGAAGCTTCTGCCACTTCCATGGCACAGTCGGGGCATAGGCCCGCACGGCCTCGGCAAATCATCGGTTCTTCTAATCGGACGTAGACCGGTCATTCATTGGTACAGGTGATTGTCATCCCGGTGGTACACAACCTTCTAACGGGAGTTAGAGGTCGTGCGTCTTTTGTAAAATGCGCCTTTGGGGCGCACAACGGCGATAGAAATCCACCCCAACCGTACCGGTGCTGTCCTCGCCACAGTCCATGTCCTGTCGAAACGTTATGCCGATCTGGACCGCGCCAGACCCTTCATCGCTTCCATCATCATCACGCCGATCGGCAGAAGCCAGTCGTAGTGTGGGTTGGACAAGGCGGCTTGGCGTACGGATTCTGTTTTCTGCACTTGCTCTCTTCATTTACGAGCAGGCGCTGTATGAAAGAATGCTTGAGCAAGACCTCGACATGCTCGACGGACTTGTCTCCGCCGAAATCCAAAGCGAGACTGCGCAGCATTTCGAGGGACCGCAGGCAGACCAAAAGCAAATGCAGTTGAAAGACACGGCGGGCATCCCGACCGGCGTAGCCCCCGATATTCACAGGCAGGTGGAACTCAGGAAGGCCAAGCGCGCCGCAGCGCCGGACAATCTGGCGGCGGAAAAGCCAGAGGTTCAGGCACTGGCGCGGACGTAGACTGATAAGTCACCAAACATTCGGCCCACGGTTACATAGCCGCGCCCCAACCCTGTCGCATTACCGACTGATTGACCCGCCTGAACTTGCGGCGGCGACCTCGACAGTGACCGTGTTCGAGATCGCGCAAACCGAATTCGTGTCGCTCGACTTCGGGATGCAATATCTCGCAGTTACGAGGTATTTCCCCGGCTTGGTAAAATCAAACATCCTGTCCAAAGGATACCGCATGGTGAGAAAGTGGTGGGAGGACAGTTGCCCTGAAGAGACGCCAGTAAAAGCCATGTGCGCTTGGCGTTGCCCATAATCAGTGAGTGCCGCCGGTTTTCCGTCGGGATCGAGTACCGAGAGACCGAAAATCGCCATGGTTGAAGGCAAACCGAATGGGATCTGCCGATCCAGCGTATTTTTCAAAGACACAGATGTCGCAATTGACTCACCAACCGCGTACACTTTGTTAGAGATGTAAACGGAAGTCTGGAACCCGCGCTCCGTCATACCCCACGACCGCGCTCCGTCATTTTCTGATTGCTGGTCACAATCCAGACATACAACCTCTCCGCGCAACATCACATAATCCGCACAGCAATTGTGGTCAGTCAAAAAACTAATCGCAGCACAGCATACAAAGACAGCTAAATATGGGATTGAAGATTTCACGATGGATTACCTCTTCGATTGTTAAGGAGTCCAAACGGCATCTTGGGCTATCTGGCTCCATGAGGGGAAGTTGGTGGTATCTCCGATGCTAGGTGTTGCCGGGACCTGGCTTCCAGAGGTTAGGCTCCAAACGCTTCCGGTTCTGCTTGCGGCGGCGTTCCATCCCCATTGCGCTACCTTTAATGGCACCCAACCCGGTGACATACTGGTCGCTGACTGATTTGGATTGAACATAAGCCACATATTGTAGTTGTCCTGCACAGTCGCGGCTGTGTAATTCGTGCTCAGCGGGCCAGTTCCATCTGCGCTCCCCAATGCTGGCGAGTCGGCAATGGAGTTTACCCTAGAGGTGGGAAGCGGATAAGCAAAGTCCAACCCCGATCCGATATATGTTCGCAGTTGGCCGTTGTTTCGTCGCTCTGTACGTACGGCGTTCGTAGCGATTTGCACCCACTGATACACACCTTGGATGTTCTGATCGGCTGTATTCGTGAACAAGACTCCGGGATTACCATCGCCGTCACCGAAGTGAAGATACTGGCCGGTTGCTGGCGAGCCGCCTATGAAGATATTTGCGTCGCACCCAATCGTTCCTGTCGATACCACGGTCATACTGCTATTTGGTCGGTGCACCGTGAAGCTGGCGGAACTAGTGGCAACCGATCCGTTGTTCAACAGAACAGAGCAAGTGACGTTCTGCTGACCGCCGCTCACCCAATAGAAGCCAACGGAAGCGTTGTTGGTCTGCGTGAGAGGCAGTGCCCCTCCTGACGAAGAGTCACTGGCCACGACAAAATTGCTGATAGCCGAAGCGGATACCGACCACGTAAAATTACTCGTCGCGATGGCGGGCGTATCGACTGTAGCAGTCAGATTCACCTGCTGACCGACTATGATTGAATTGCCCGACGTGCCCGTAATATCCACCCCATTCGTCCACAGGATGTGCACCGGCGAATGGTTCGTGAAATCCGTCCAACTCAACCAGTGAAGGTCAGTGAGGTAGTTCCCTGCCCAGGCGTACGACTTCAGAATGGGGCACGTATCGTAGGTGTCGTTGTAGGTGTGCGTGTAGTTGGTCGCTGGCGAAAAGGACGGCCAGGTGAAATCGTCCGGATTGATTGTGTACTGCTGGCCGGGGCTGGTGGTCATCAGGTAGGTCACCGATTGGCTGTCGTTGCTCACCGGAGATTGCCCGCGGAATTGTACCTGGCTCAGGTCCATGGGCATGTTGTTGGGGACCGCGTAGTTCACGCCCTCGAATGTCAAGACCACCGTGGCGTTCGTGGGAGATTGCGCCGCCGCCTGAAACGTCACCCAGCCCGCGTTCTTCTGCCGCAGCACGGTGCGTAGAGCGTCGGTCTCGTTTTGGTAGGTACAGGTGTTGTCAGTTGGATTGTAGCTGGCAATCACGACCCCGTATTGCTCGCCGGCACCGTGCTGGTACCCATCGACACCAAAGGACAAGGACCCGCCTATCGGCCCCGGCAAAGTCTCGGTAAAGGTGTTGGAGCTACCTTGCCAGTTGATCTGGTCGGGGTTCAGCAGCGTTTGACACTGGGGCGATGGCTGTTCAAACAGGTTGGAGCCCTGTT
>Ga0302326_10001801_pt1 | contig 53470 bp, 36 predicted proteins | sample Palsa_T0_3_FD_202264 | JGI IMG/M metagenome (GOLD analysis project Ga0302326, IMG submission 202264) | Peat permafrost microbial communities from Stordalen Mire near Abisko, Sweden - Palsa_T0_3 | ecosystem: Environmental > Terrestrial > Soil > Palsa > Peat permafrost | place: Sweden: Abisko...
TTCAACAACGCCGGGGCCTTGCTCAAATCAGGGGGGGTGGCCACCTCCTACATTGGGGTGCCCTTCACCAACGCTGGCACCGTGACCAACCTCAGCGGCACCCTGAATTTCGACGGGGGCGGCGTCCCGGCCGGTGTCTATGACACCGTTGCGGGTGCGACCATTGATTTTGCCAGCGGCAGTTTCAGCATGGGTGTTCCGCCCATCATCAGCGGCGCCGGCCTTTGCGAATTCACCGGGACGACGCTGACGCTCCTCTCCGAGGTCCCGCCTGATTTGGTTTTGGCAGGCGGCAGTCTGGATTTGGGACCCGCCTTTCAGAACAATGGCGTGATCACCAACCTGACGCTGGCCGGGAGCGTCCTGGGAGGCACTAACACCGTCCTTGGCACGTTGACGTGCGGCGGCGGTTTTAGCGGGCCGCTGCTGGTGGAGGCGGGTGCGTCCATGACGTGGACGGGGGGAACGGCCAGCGGTCCTCTGAGCATCGAGAGCGGCGGGGTGGTGAGCATCACCGGGAATGTCGGTTTGAAAAGCATCCTGACCAATGCGGGCACGGTGACGATGACCGGAACCGCGTATATGACCGTGTACAACAACGATACTCCTGACTACGATGGAGGGGTATATAATCTGGCAGGCGCGCTCTGGGACATCCAGACCAACGCGAACATTTACGACGCCGGCTACGGCTATGAGTTTTTCAACAACGCCGGGGCCTTGCTCAAATCAGGGGGGGTGGCCACCTCCTACATTGGGGTGCCCTTCACCAACGCTGGCACGGTGACCAACCTCAGCGGCACCTTGAATTTCGACGGGGGCGGCGTCCTGGCCGGTGCCTATGACACCGTTGCGGGTGCGACCATTGATTTTGCCGAGGGCAGTTTCAGCATCGGTGTTCCGCCCGTCATCAGCGGCGCGGGCCTTTGTGAATTCACCGGGACGACGTTGACGCTCGCAGAGAACGTCCCGCCTAATTTGGTTTTGGCAGGCGGCAGTTTGGATTTGGGACCTGCTTTTCAGAGCAGTGGCGGGATCACCAACCTGACTCTGGCTGGGAGCGTCCTGGGAGGCACCAACACCGTCCTTGGCACGTTGACGTGCGGCGGCGGTTTTAGCGGGCCGCTGCTGGTGGAGGCGGGTGCGTCCATGACGTGGACGGGGGGAACGGCCAGCGGTCCTTTGAGCATCGAGAGCGGCGGGGTGGTGAGCATTACCGGCAATGTCGGTTTGAAAAGCATCCTGACCAATGCGGGCACGGTGACCATGACCGGAACCGCGTATGTGACCGTGTACAACAACGACACTCCTAGCTACGATGGAGGAATATACAATCTGGCGGGCGCGCTTTGGGACATCCAGACCAACGCGAGCATTTACGACGCCGGCTACGGCTATGAGTTTTTCAACAACGCCGGGGCCTTGCTCAAATCAGGGGGGGTGGCCACCTCCTACATTGGGGTGCCCTTCACCAACGCTGGCACCGTGACCAACCTCAGCGGCACCCTGAATTTCGACGGGGGCGGCGTCCTGGCCGGTGCCTATGACACCGTTGCGGGTGCGACCATTGATTTTGCCGAGGGCAGTTTCAGCATCGGTGTTCCGCCCGTCATCAGCGGCGCCGGCCTTTGCGAATTCACCGGGACGACGTTGACGCTCACAGAAAACGTCCCGCCTGATTTGGTGTTGGCAGGCGGCAGTTTGGATTTGGGACCTGCTTTTCAGAATAGTGGCGGGATCACCAACCTGACCTTGAGCGGAGGCGCGCTGACCAGCACCAACACCGTGACAGGCACGTTGATTTTGGAACGTGGGACGCTCGCTGGCCCGCTGACCATCGCCAGCGGCGGAGCGATGAACATCACGGGCGATGTCTCTCTGGAAAACCTGCTGACCAACGCGGGCACGGTGACGATGACCGGAACCGCTTATTTGACCGTGTTGAACGACGACACTCCTTACTACGATGGAGGGGTATATAATCTGGCGGGCGCGCTTTGGGACATCCAGACCAATGCTGTCATTTACGACGCCGACTTCGGCTATGAGTTTTTCAACAACGCCGGGGCATTGAGCAAGTCCGGGGGTGTGGGCATAGCCTACATAGATGTTCCCTTCACCAACGCTGGCACGGTGAGCAACCTCAGCGGCGCCTTGAATTTCAGCGGGGGCGGCGTCCTGGCCGGTGTCTATGACACCGCCGCGGGTGCGACCATTGATTTTGCCAATGGCAGTTTCAGCATGGGTGTTCCGCCCCTCATCAGCGGCGCCGGCCTTTGCGAATTCACCGGGGCCACGTTGACGCTCGCAGAGAACGTCCCGCCTGATTTGGTGTTGGCAGGCGGCAGTCTGGATTTGGGACCTGCTTTTCAGAACAGTGGCGGGATCACCAACCTGACCTTGAGCGGAAGCGCGCTGACCGGCACCAACACCGTGACAGGCACGTTGATTTTGGATCGCGGGATACTCGCTGGCCCGCTGACCATCGCGACCGGCGGGACCATGAACATCGCCGGCGGTGTCTCTCTGGAAAACTTGCTGACCAATGCCGGTACGGTGACGATGACCGGAAACCCTTATCTGACCGTGTACAACAATGGCACGTACTATCTTGGAGGGGTTTATAATCTGGCGGGCGCGCTCTGGGACATCCAAACCAACGCAACCATTTACGACGGCTACTACGGCGATGAGTTTTTCGACAACGCCGGGGCCTTGAGCAAATCAGGGGGTTTGGGCACTGCCTACATAGAGGTGCCCACCACCAATACCGGCACGGTCAATGCGTTGGCAGGAACCCTCAGCTTCTATAACACCTTTACGAACGTTGGCGGCACGCTTGCTTTTGGTGTGAGCGGCTTGAGCAGCTTTGGGCAAATCAATATCTCAGGCAATGCGGCCCTCAACGGCACAGCCAGTGTGACCTGGCTCGATGGATTTACGCCGGCCATCGGCAATTCCTTTGCCTTGCTTGACTACATCTCGCACAGCGGAACTTTTGCCAGCATCAACTTTCCCACTGGATATGTTGGCCAAGGCAATTACGGCAGCACGGTTTTCAGCGTGTTGATTACAAGCACAGGCGTCGCGACCAATGTGACCCACGTCGTCACAGTGGGAACCAGTCCGCCGGGAGTGGCGGCGGTTTCGGGGGCGGGCACTTATACCAACGGCCAAACGGCGATCATCAATGCACCCACGAGCGTCACCAATCCGCCGGATATATTTACTTTCCAATACTACACCCTCAACGGCTCCTTTGCCGCTTCCAACGCCGTGTTGAGCGTCGTGATGTCCGCGCTGCAACCGCCCGCCTTGCAATATGTGGCCGTCTATAACGCGCAAAGCATCAATCCGGTGCTGATCAATGTGACGGCTAATTACGCCAGCCCGGTTCCGGCCACCACCAATTTCGTGCTTCACTTCCAGTTCGACCGGACGATGAACACGGCGGTGACCCCGGCGGTTTTATTGACCAACGCCGCCCCCGGGGCCGTGCAACCGGTCGTGGGAACCAACGGCCATTGGACCTCCACTTCCTTGCTCAACGACACCTACGTCCCACCCGCCATCACTTTCGGGCCGGGCATGAATGGAACGGTGCAGGTCTTTGTCTCCGGCGCGCAGGATCCGGCGGGACACGTGATGGCGCTCACCAACGCCATCAACCTCACGGTGAATTCCACGCCGCCGGTCGTGGTCATTTCAAGCCCGACCAACGGCGCGTCCTTCACGACCACCAACTCCTTCACTTTCGCGGCCGGCGCCAGTTCGATTTACGGAATCGCCCTCCTGGCGCTTTATGACAATGGCACCAACCTGCTGGCCAGCGCCGCTGCCACCAACATCAGCTTCATCGTCAGCGGCCTGGCCGCCGGCAGCTACGCTCTCACGGCAGTGGCCACGGATACCACCGGCTTGAGCGCGACCTCGGCGGTGGCGCATGTCACGATCAACACGCCGGGAACGACGTTGATAGACTTCGAGGCTCTGAACGCCTCGGCCGGGCCGGTGAGCGGAGTGCCGCTTTCCGCCTATCTGGCGGGCTATGGCGTTTCTGTCACCAACGTCACCACCAACACCGTCCTGGCGGTGCAAAACGACACCAATATACTTGACGGAAATCTGACCGTCGCTTCCTCCGGAGAAAATTTATTGACACAAATCGGCGCCAACGGCCTCGTTTCTTACACGCTGCTTTTCAACCCGCCCTATCCGAGCGTGAGTTGGACCCGCACGGCCTTGCTGGCCGGCACGGGCGGCGTGGAAACTCCGTCCTGGCAGGCCACGGCTTACGACGCCAACGGCGCGGAAATCGGGTCGGTCGGGGAGCGACAAACGGGCAGCTCGACCAACCTGCCGGCCAAACGCTTCACCCTCGGTGGAGCGGACATCGCCTCGATCACCTTCGCCGGCAACAACAGCATCGGGGCTCTGGCCAATCTGCCGTTGGATGATCTGCTGCTCTCGACATTCGCGCCGGGGGCCAACATCAGCATCGCTCTCAGTGCGGAAGGCGGCACAAATTACGCCGCGCCCGGGCAAATCACCTTGACAGCGGCGGCGTCCGAAACGGGGGGCGTGATCAGCCAGATCGCCTTTTACGAAGGCGAAAACCTTCTCGGCACGGTCACGGGCGCGACCAACGCCACCTGGGGATTGACGAATGTTGCGGCGGGCACTTACACCTTCACGGCGGTCGCCGGCGATGGCACCTACACGCGCAGTTCCGCCCCGTTGAACGTCAATGTCGCGCCGACCGCCGGCATCACCGTCATCAACTTCGACGCCCTTGATGCGACCGCGGGCGCGGTGGGCGGCGCGCCTTTGTCCAATTACCTGGCGGCCTTCGGCGTGACGGCGGACAACCTGACCTTGGGCACGCGGGTGGAGGCGGTCAACGGCAACAACCTCTCCGGCAATGCCGTCGCCGTGCCCTCCTCGCCGCCCAATCTTTTCACCCAGGTGGGTTTGAACCAGCCGGTCACGTTCTCTTTGGAATTGGGCGCTCCGGTCGGCAGCTTCGGCTTTACGCGCGTGGCGCTGACGGCCGGCCCGGCCGGCATCAGCCATCCGGCCTGGACCGCTCTCGCCTTCAACGCGGCCGGGACGGAAGTGGAATCGGTCAGTGAGCCTTTGATTTTCAGTTTTACCAATGTGCCGGCGCGCACCTTCCAGTTGACAGGGCCGGGCATCACGCGCGTGGTGTTCGATTCCGACAGCCAGCAAACGGCCTCTTTTTCGGCCGTGTTGCTGGACGACCTGGTGCTGGACACCAACACCGCTCCCAGCGCACTCTCCGTCACCCTGCAATCGCCCAGCAATTCGACCGCGCCGACCAACCTGACGTTGTCCGCCACCGTGAGCGACACTCTGGGCACGGTGTCCTCCGTGGCCTTTTACTCCGGTCCAAACCTGATCGGGACAGCCCCGGGCGCCTCCCCGGAAATAGTGTGGAGCAACGTGCTGGCCGGGACTTATGTATTGACAGCGCAAGTATTTGACAGCACGGGCTATGCGCGCATTTCCACCCCGGTCACGAACACGGTCCAGCCCGGCCAGGGCTACTCCACCCTCGTCACCTTCGACAACGGCCTCAACGCCTCCACCGGGCCGGTGACGGGCGCGACGCTGTCAAGCTATTTGTCCGGCTACGGCCTGGCCCTCTCCGGCGTCACCGCCGGCACGCAGGTGGCGGTGGAAAACCAGGCCGTGCTGGCGGGCGGCGGATTCGTCGCGGCCGCCTCGCCGCCGAACCTGCTGACCCAAATCGGCGGCAACGGCCCGGCCAGTTTCACGGTGCAGTTTTCCAACTGGCTCGCGTCCTTCACCTTCACCCGCCCGGAACTGCTGGCCAATCCGTTCGTGACCCATCCCGCCTGGCAGGCCACGGCCTTCGACGCGCTGGGCGTGCCGCTGGCCCAGGCCGGGGAAGGGATTACTTCCAGCTTCACCAACGTGCCGGCGCAAACGTTCACTCTGCAAGCGGCGGGGGCGGGCATCGCCAGCGTCCAATTCGCCTCGCAAGGCAGCAGTTTGACGACGTTCGCGGCGGCGCTGCTGGACAATTTTATCTTGACAACAAGCCCGACCAACCTCGCGCCTTCGGTCGTCCTGACCAATCCGCTGCCCGGCCAGATCTTCACCACGCCGGCGGTGATTCAAGTGGCGGCCCAGGCGTTGGCTGCCAAGGGCGACATTACCAACGTGAGCTTTTTCGCCAACGGCAGCCCTATCGGCTCGACCAACTCCAGTCCGTTTTTGATCGAGTGGACCGTCTCGGCCGTCGGTCCTTATGCGTTGACCGCGGTGGCCACCGACAGTTCGGGCCTGAGCCGGACCTCCCCGCCTGTCAGCATTGCAGTCAATCCGACGCCCATCGAGTTTGGAATCATCACCCAGCCGGTCGGCGCAACCGTGGCCGCGGGCGGCGGCGTGATCTTCAGCGTCCAGACCACTGGCACCAACGCGATGACTTACCAATGGGATCAAAACGGCGCGCCTTTGCCGGGCCAGACCCAGTCGGCGTTGAGCCTCACCGGCGTCAACAACGCCAGCCAGGGCACTTACACGGTCACGGTTTCCAGCGACGGGCAATCGTTGACCAGCGCGGGCGCGGTGCTGACGGTGCTGGACCCGCCGACGATCGTCACGCCGCCCTTGTCGCAAGCGGTCAATATCGGCAGCAACGCGATCCTGTCCGTGGCGATTGACGGGACCCCGCCGGTGACGTATCAGTGGATCCTCAATGGCACGGGCATCAGTGGGGCGACCAATTCCACGTTCGCCATTACGAACGCGCAGCCGTTGAGTTCGGGTAACTACCAGGTCATCGCCGCCAACGCGGTCGGGTTCGCCGAAAGCCCGGTGGCCGCGGTGTCCGTCACCATCCCGGGCGGGCAGACGCAATCGGCGTATTATTTCTCCAACCGCATCACTTTCAATCCGCTGGTGGTCCCGGTTTTCGGCAACAACACCGGCGCCAACGCCACCCCCGAAGCCGGCGCGCCGCTGCTCATGGACGGCAAGCCCTACGGCCGGGCGATCTGGTACACCTGGCACGCCAGTTTTGACGGGGTGGTTTCGCTGACGACGCGCGGAAGTAGTTTTGACACGCTTCTGGCGGTCTATACCGGCACCAATGTGGCGGATTTGACGCTCGTGGCGGCGGACGACGATTCGGGCGGCTTTTTCACCAGCCTGGTCACCTTCAACTGCCTTGCCGGAACCAATTACCAAATTGAAGTGGCTGGATTCCAGGGCGCTTCCGGGACGGTGGTCTTGGGCCTGCCCGCGGGCACGGCCTATCGCGTGTTGAATCCCAGTTCCGGCGACGCCCTGCCCGTCATCACCCAGCAGCCCACCAATCAACTGGTCCCGCTCGGCGCGTCCGCCACCTTGAGCGTCACGGCCACGAGCAGTTCGCCCTTGACCTACCAATGGTTCTTCCAAAACGCGCCCGTCGCCGGAGCCGGCTCCAGTAATCTGCTCGTCGCCAACTTCCAATCCGGCTCGGTGGGCAACTATTATGTCCTGGTCGCCAACGGCGTTGGCTCCGCCCAAAGCGCCCTCGCCAGCCTGCAAATAGGCGGCCTGCCTCTGCCCGGCGCGCCCGCCGATACGACCGAGGACAAATTCGGCGACGCGGTGGATCTGGCGCAGCAAGAGGGCGGCGAGATGAGGTCGCGGCCGTTCGATGGCGGCGGCGACTCCGGAGGCTTCAGCGTGGCGCAAACTTTCAGCACGGTTGGGGCGACCAAGGAAGTTGGCGAACCGGATCCTTGCGGCCAGGTCGGCGGCGCCTCCGAATGGTATCTTTACACCACTCCGGTCGCCGGCACACTGAGTATTGACACCAGCGGCAGCCAATTCAACACCATCCTCGGCGTTTATACTAACGCCGGGACCGTCGTCACGTTTTCCAACCTGGTCGAGCTGGGATGCGGCTACACCACCAATTACCAGCAACGCCAGCCGTCGGTCAACCTGGTGGGCGTCCCCGCCAAGACGACCTGCTATATTGTCGTGGACGGCTACAATGCCGCCAGCGGCGTGGCCAGGTTGAATATCGGCCTGGGCGCCGCGCCGCAAATCCTTACCCAGCCGCAAAGCGCTCCCGTCGTTCCCGGCGGCAGCGCCACCTTCTCCGTCGCGGCCGTTGGCACGACCAACTTCAGTTATCAATGGCGTTTTGATGGCGTCAACATCGCCGGAGCCAGCAACTCCTCCTTCACCGTGTCCAACGCGCAAGCCATCGCCGCCGGCAGTTACAGCGTCGTGGTCAGCAACGTCGTTGATGCTGTCACCAGCGCGCCGGCGGCGCTCACCGTGCAATCGTCGCCGTTTATTTTAGTCCCGCCCGCCAGCCAATCGGTCAATCTGGGCAAGACCGCCGACTTCTCTGTCTCCGCCGGTGGCATTCCGCCGCTCTCCTACCAGTGGTATTTCAGTGGCGTCCCGATCGCCAGGGCCAGCAGTTCGACCTTGGCGGTGGCCGCAACCAAATTCGCCAACGAAGGCAATTACACGGTTGTGGTCGGCAACTCGCTCGGCAGCGTCACCAGCGCCCCCGCGTTCCTGACCATCGCCGAAACCACCAAGCCGACCCTCAGGGTCACCTCCCCGGCCAACAACTTCATCAGCACCTCCTCCTCGGTCACCCTGCGGGGCACGGCCGGCGACACCTTGGGCGTGAGTTCCGTGCAATTGCTCGTCAACAGCAATTCTTTGCAGACCGCCGCCGGCACAACCAGTTGGTCCGCCACGGTCGCCCTGGCGCCGGGCGCCAACCACGTCAAGGTGCAAAGCTATAACCTCTCCGATCTGGCCTCCACGCCGGTCAACCTGACCCTCATTTACATCGTCACCTCCCCGCTCACGCTGCAAATCAACGGCAGCGGCAAAATCATCGGCGCGACCAACCAGGCCCCGTTGGAAATCGGCAAGGGTTACACCCTCACCGCCACGCCCGCGGCCCATTTCCTGTTCAGCAATTGGACCGGCGGCAATTTTGCCGTTATCGGAACCAACCATGTTCTCTCCTTCGTCATGTCCTCCAATTTGTTCCTGGCGGCCAACTTCGTCGCCAATCCGTTTCCCGCCGTGGCCGGCGCTTACAACGGCCTCTTCTATCCCGCCAGCGGCGTCGTCACCGAGCAAAGTTCCGGCTTCATCACCCTGACCCTGGCCCCCACCCTGGGCACTTATACGGCCGACATCTCCCTGGCCGGCGGCCGCTACCCATTCACGGGAGGATTCGATTTGGCAGGCACCTCGCAAACCAGCTTCACAGGCCCAAGCAGGGAATTAGTGACCGTCGCCTTGACCAACAACCTCAACCCGCCCGACAGCCAGATCACCGGCCTGGTCAGCGCCAGCGGATGGCAATCGGAGTTGACAGCCTACCGGGCCGTCTTCAACGGCGCCACCGCCAAGGCCACCAATTATGCCGCCCGCTACACCGCCCTCCTCCCGCCCGGACCCGGCGAGCCGCAGACGAGTCCCGGCGGGTACGGCATTATCAACATCACCAACAGCGTGGCCGGCATGGCCACGCTGGTCGGCAGCGTGGGCGACGGCGCCAGCTTCAGCCAGGCCGTTCCCATCTCCACCAACGGCGTCATCCCGGTCTATGCCTCCCTTTACAACAACCAGGGATCATTGCAGGGCTGGATCACCTTCACCAACGAACCGCCGCAAACGCTCTCCGGCACGCTGACCTGGATCAAGCTATCCGGCGCGAGCAAGACGCTTTATGCCGGCGGCTTTACTAATTTTCCCGCTGTCCTTGGCTCCTTCTACCTGCCTCCGGTTGCCGACGGAAGCGAGTTGAACGTCAGCAACGCCACTTTGACCATCGGTGACGGCGACCTGGCCAACACTCTAGTTTATACCAACATAAGCGTCGCCAAAGGCAAGCTGACCGTTGGCCCAGGTAATCCGACCAACGAGTTGAGCGCGACCTTCACCGCCGGCACCGGAATGATGACCCTGACCTTCCGCCCCACCGGCTCCAAAGCCAAGGTCACTGCGCAAGGGGTGGTGTTGCAATCATCTGGCACCAACGCCGCCGGCTGGTTCCTGGGCACCAACCAAAGCGGAGCCTTTCTGCTCGATAGCCAATGAACAACATAACTGACCTAATGAATATAACAAAAACATTACTCGTCCTTTTGGTCTTACTGCTTCTAGCCGTGCCGGAAACGTCGCAAGCCCAAGCAGGATCAGGTGATGGTTTCGAGTAAAAAAAAGCGGGGTGGTCATAAAAATATGAGCATTTTTTGTGGTTGCATTCCCAGCTAACCGTGTTAAAGTCTAATTGTATGGCGCTCAGGCGCCTGCTCTTTGATAGTTTGCAGTGGGAAAGGGGCGATGGCATCCGCCGTCGCCAAGGCTATGGCGGACATGGAAGGCTGAAAGCTAAAGGCTAAAGGCGGAAGCTGAGGGCTGATCCGCCTACGCCGAATCACGCTTCGGCGAGGCAAGTGGACCATGGGCCACTGGGCAATCCGGCGGCTTGGCCTCATCCGTGAAATCAGTGCCATCCGTGGTTCCCTTCTGAAGCTGGACCACGGATTTCGCGGATTGCACGGACTTCAGGCCCAAGCGGCCGCGGCGATTCCGCCAAATGCAGGTAAATCCAAGTGAATCCAAGTAAATCCAACCCCAAAAAATAAAAAAGGCCTGCATGGCCAGCAGGACGGCCCAGAAAATTGGACTGAATTGGAGTGGATTTGACTGGATTGGACTGGATTGGACTGAATTGGACTGGGAAAAAATAAAAAATCGTCGCGCGGAAAACAACGAAGTGTCCCGTTCTTGGACAATGGCCCGGTGGTCGAACTCACGCAAGTCGTTGATTTCCATGATAATTCCAGATAATTCCGCTTTGGATGACCGAGGTAAATTGCGCCAAATTGCGGTAAATTGCGGTGGAAAAATTTCCGCGCTTCAAGACGGCGACAGGCCGCCCAGCAAAGCGTCCAGTTGCTCCTGGGAATGTTCGCTCGAAATGACGAAGCGAAAATAGCCGCCTCGCGGCCCGCCCGGATAACGTATGAAGGAAGGAAATACTCCGCGCGCAAGCAAACGCTGGCGCATTTTCGCAACTTCCGCCGGGCCGTGCGGAACAATGGAAACGATGGGCGCGGGCGTGTGCGGCACGGACAGGCCCCGGGCACGCAAAGCCGTTTTGACGTAATTGACGTTGCGGCTCAATCGGCAGCGCAGGCCCGGATCGCCGCGCAGCAGCTCCATCGCTTTGAGCGCCCCGTTGGCCAGCGGCAGCGGCACAGGCGTGGCGCCCGCAAACATCGGGCTGGCGCTCATGATGTTCCGCCGCCATCGGGCCGAACACAAAATCGCGCCGCCATAACAGCCGAAAGCCTTGCTCAACGTGACCGTTTGGATGATGCGGCGGCGCGGAACCCCGGCGTATTCCACGGTTCCCTGCCCGGTCGCGCCGATCATGCCGGCGGCATGGGCGTCATCCAGGAGAATCATCCCGGGCGCGGGCAGGATTTTGAGATACTCGGCCAGCGGCGCCAGTTCGCCTTCCCGCGAGAACAAGCCGTCGGTCAGAATCAGCGGCCTGGGCGTGCCGCGCAGGCGGCGCAGTTGGCGGGCCAGGTCCGGCGCGTCGCGATGTTTGAACTCCAGCACCGGCCCGGCAAAAAAGCGGGTGGCATCGCGCAGGCTCAAGTGCGAGCGTTCATCCATGAAAATGTGGGAAAAGTCGTCCCGCAGCGCCTGCACGACGATAAGATTGGCGGCGTAGCCGTTGCCCGTCAGCAACGCCGCCGGCGCGCCAAAGAACCGGGCCAGGGCCGTTTCCAACCGCGTGAAAAGAGGATGATTGCCCGTCGTCAACCGCGAAGCCGCCACGTTCAACCCGTCGCGGTCCAAGCCCACTTTGACCGCTTGCAGCACGGCCGGATGGCTGGCGAGCCGGAAATAATCGCAACCGGCGAAGTAAGAGAGGCGGCGGTTCCGCCACATTACATAAGTGCGGTCCACTTGCCGCAGCTCGTCGTTCATGCCTGTTTTTAACGGACTTGCGCCATTTTTGACAGTCTTAGTTTTTCAAAAAGGATTCGTCAGCGCCCGCGATTTGTGGTAATCATGCCCGATGCCTGTGAAACGAAGCAAAAACGGTGCGGCCTCCAGGGCGCTCTCCGATTCGACCGAGGATCATCTGGAGCGCATCGCGGACTTTGTCCAACGCAAAGGCTACGCCCGCGTAACGGACGTCGCCGAGGAATTGGGGCTGACAGCCTCGACCGTCTCGAACATGGTGCGGCGGCTGGCGGCGCGGGGCCTGCTCAGTTACGAACGATACCGCGGATTCAATCTGACGTCCGAGGGCCGCGCGGTGGCCGCGCGCATCAAGGAACGGCACCAGACCTTGACCGAACTCTTGGGATTGCTCGGCTTGGAAGACAGGACGGTCAGGGCGGAGGTGGAGGACATCGAGCATCACCTTCGTCCGCAGACGCTGGCCGTGCTGGAGAAGCTGGTCGGTTTTTGGAAAAGCCATCCCGAGCAACTGCAGCTTTTCCGCCAATTCGCGCGGCAAAAGTAAGCGGGGGCGCAGTCAAGTGGAATGATCATTCTCCATGTTGTCCCTCGAGCAATTGGCCGGAATATTGGAAAGCCACCGGGAGGCCGCGGCTGCGAAGGCGCGGGAATTCTCCATTGGCGGCCGGTTCTTCGCCTTCAATTCCGCCCCCGCCATCATGGGGGTCGTCAACCTTTCCCCCGATTCCTGGTACCGCGAAAGCGTCTGCCTGAGCGCGGAACGGGCCATCGAGCGGGGCCAGGTTCTTCACGCCCAGGGCGCGCATATCGTGGACGTCGGCGCGGAATCAACGCTGGACCGCGCCGCGCGGCTGGACGAGTCCGCGCAAGCAGGCAAATTGCTGCCGGTGGTTAAGGCCCTGGCCGCGGCCGGGGTTCTCGTCTCGGTCGAAACGTATCAGGCACAAGTCGCGCGGGCTTGCCTGGAGGCGGGCGCAAAGGTGGTCAACTTGACCGGCACGCAAGAGGCGGCGGAGATCTTCCGCATGGCGGCGGCGCACGAAGCGGCGGTGATCCTGTGTTTCGTGCAAGGCCCCAATGTGCGCGAAGCCGGTGATTTCGATCTGGGCGGCGATGTCGTCGGGAGGATGCGGGATCACTTTTCGGGTCTGGCGGACCTGGCCGTGAATAACGGATTGGAGAGAATCCTGCTCGATCCAGGCCTGGGCTTCTATTATCGCAATTTGCAGGACGGCGCCGTGCGCGTGCGGCACCAGATGAGGACGTTTCTGGAATCGTTTCGTTTGCGCGCGCTGGGATTTCCCGTCTGCCACGCTTTGCCGCACGCCTTTGAGTATTTCGGCGAGGAAGTGCGTTGCGCCGAGCCGTTCTTCGCGGTGCTGGCGGCGCTGGGCAAAACCGACTTGTTCCGCACACACGAAGTTCCTCGCGTCCGCGCGGTGCTGGACACGTTGCGTGTGGTTTAATCTGATTGTTTTCGGCACAGGAAAACGCCCTCTTCCTCCGAGGCCGTGACCCATTGCTCCAGGACCTGCAAGCGATGCGCCTGAAGGAGTTGCCGGACTCCGCCGGGCGTGTAGCGGTAAGAAAAGAACAGACGCACCGCATCACCGCGGCCAAAGGCAAACCGCTCGTCGAGGACGGTCAGGAGACATTCGCGCACAAAATGAAAATCCGCCACGATCCGATGCAAACCCGATATTTCCTCAATGGTAAAATCCACGACGCCATCGCCCGGTTCGACGCCCAAATCGTAAAGAAAGGCCAGCAGCCAGACGCGAGTTTGGGGGTTGTCGTAACCGGGCAACACGCGTTGTACGCCGGCGCGATAGTCTGGGCCTGGGGCCAGATTGGCGCTCAAAAGCAGGAGGTCCGCCGATCGCACCAGCGCCGCCAGCTTGGGCAAGATGTGATCCGGCTCAAAATTGGGGATCATGCCGAAGAAAGTGAGGATGTGCCGCGCATCCGGCTTGTCGCAAAAGTCGAGAATCTCAGGCAGATCGCAGGCCAGCGCCAGGTCGCACAAAAGCGGCCGGCATGGGAAGGCGGAACAGGCCTTTTGGGCCTCTATTGCGGCGTCCAGCAAGAGCGGCAGACTGACGTCGCAAGGAATGTAGGAAAGTTCCTTTCCCTGCTCGGCGAGCAGACGCAGCAAGCGGACTTCCTTGTAGCCGCCACCGCAACCCAGCCCCGTCAAACGCAACTGCCGCTCCGGCATCAAGGCTGCGGCCGCCGCAAAACTCCGGTCGTAAATGGCGGTGCCATCCGGGTCCAGCCAGGCTGGCGAGCAGGCGCGGTGCAGGGCCAGCCAGAGTTGCGCCTGTTTGTAACTCTGATAAAGGAACTTGGGGGCGATCCGGCGTGAGCGCAATCCTTCCAGCAGGGCCTCCCGCACGCTTTCCGGGAACTGGCTGGCGTGGACCGCCACCTGGATGGTCGTTGACATCGGCCTGGACAGGGTAAAGGCTGAAGGCTGAAGGCCAAGCGCTAAAGTTTATGAGAGGATTCGCAAATACTTTCAATTCTCAGCCTTCCACTTTTGCCCCAGCCTTGCGTTGACTTGGCGACTTCGCGCGTCCATATTTTGAGCATGAGTTTCGATATTTCCGTCCTGCTGGACCAATGGGATTATCAGCCCGGCCAGGTTGTCGTGAGAAAGTTTCGCGGCAAGGACGGCCTGGACAAAATCCAACTCCGGGTGGACCTGGGATTGTTGCAGATGAATGCCAAAGGGCGGCCGGATGGCAAACGGCCCTTCGGCCACGAATCCCTGCTGGAACACTACCAGGAGTTGCTGGATAGGTTCCGCCGCGAACACGCCAATGATGACAAATCATTCCGATTGACGCCCGATGACTGCGGCAAGCTCCAGCAGGAAGCCATCCAATATCATCACCGTTACATCTGCCTTTTCCAACTGGAAGACTTTGACGGCGTCGTCCACGACGCGGAGCGAAACCTCAAGGCTTTTGATTTCGTGCAGCGTTATGCCGGCGGGGAGGAGCTGGCCTGGTCGCTGCAGCAATTTCGTCCCCAGTTGCTGATGATGCGCGTGCGGGCCAGGGGCGCCATCGCGCTCAAGGACAACCATTACGACGAAGTGATCCGCATCGTCGAAGGTGGCCTGGAGGAAATCCGCCAGTTTTACCGCGAGCATGAACGGCAGGACCTCCTGGAAACCAGCGGCGAGCTTCAGTCCCTGGAAATGTGGCTGCAGGAAATCCAGAGCAAGCGCCCCTTGACGCCGCGCGAGAAATTGGAAAGCGCCCTCAACGAGGCCGTCAGGAATGAGAACTACGAGGAAGCCGCCCGCGTGCGCGACGCCCTGCGCAAAATGACCTGACCGGCTTCCCTTCCCTTGCTCTATTTGACATTGGGGATGAAGGCGATCCCGAAATCAGCCGCCATCGGCGCCGGCGCCGTGGCCGCGATAGATGAAAACTCGTGCGGCATGAGCATCCACGGTATGAAATCGTCGGACCCCAGCGGCAACCGGCCTCCGTCCTTGTCAAACCAATCAATGCGATACCTGAACTGCTGGAGCGCGCCGGTCTTGTTTGTCACGTTGAACTGAATTTTGAGGTAGGCCCCCGGCGGGTTGGTCAAGCTCACGCTTAAGACTTGGAGCACACCCTGCAATTCAGGAGCGATGATGAACCGCTTGTCAGAGGCGGGCTGACTTTGGGCCGGCGGTTGGACGGTCGGTTGAACAGGCGTCGCCGTGCCGGCCATATTGGCCGGCGCCGCACAGCCGCCTGCCAAAACGACCCATCCCGCGATCATGGCGGGCTGCGTCCACTTTTTATATGACTGTCCCATGCGGGAGAACGCCATTCTTGGGGATGATGACGATGCCGTCGCGGATGTAGTAATGCGGGTGGTCCACGTTGTCCGGCTTGCCTGCGGGAGAAATCCGGCAGTTTTCCCCGATGCGCGCGTTCTTGTCTATGATCGCGTTTACGACAGTGGTGTTGCGTCCGATGCCGATGCGGGGCTGGCTGCGGGCCGCATACTGGCGAATGGAGCTTTCCGATTCGTAATAGTCGCAACCCAGCAGGAGGGTGCGGTTTAAACTGGAGCCTTCGTCAATAACACTGCGCACACCGACAATGCTGTAATTGATATTGGATTTGTTGATGATGCAGCCGTCGGAAATAACCGCGTGATTGATCTCCGCGCCATTGATCTTGGAGGCCGGTAAAAAACGCGGATTGGTGAAAATGGGCGCGCTCATGTCGAAAAAATTGAACCGCGGCAGATCCGACACCAAATCCAGGTTCGCCTCAAAATAAGACCGAATGGTCCCCACGTCCTCCCAGTAGCCCTGGAAAATGTGAGCATGGACCTTGTGCGAGGTGATGGCCCCGGGGATGATGTGTTTGCCAAAATCGGTGTGCGTGTTGTCGAGCAGTTTCAGCACCACCTCGCGGTTGAACAGGTAAATACCCATCGAGGCCAGCAGGTAATCCTCCTTCGGGTCCAGGCCCAATTGTTCCTGCACGGCGCGATCCACCCGCAACGAATCCAGCACGGCGGGGTCCTTGGGTTTCTCCACGAAGCGAGTGATGCTCTTGGACGGGTCAATCTGCATGATGCCGAAGGCCCTCGCCTGATCGCGCGGCACCGGGATGGTGGAAACGGTGATGTCCGACTCCGCTTCCATGTGTTCGGCAATGATGCTCCGGAAATCCATCCGGTATAGCTGGTCGCCGCTCAGGATCAGGAGGTAATCGAAATCGTGGTTGAGGAAATGGAGCAGGTTTTTCCGCACCGCGTCGGCCGTGCCTTGATACCAGGAGGTGTCCGAAAACGTCTGCTCGGCGGCGAGGATTTCCACGAACCCGCCCGAAAACATGTCGAATTTATAGGACTGTGAGATATGCCGATGGAGCGAGGCGGAATTGAACTGGGTCAGCAGATAAATCCGGCGCAGGCCGGAATTGATGCAATTGGAGATGGGGATATCCACCAGCCGGTATTTGCCCGCCAGAGGCACTGCCGGTTTGCTGCGTTCGCGGGTCAGAGGGAAGAGTCGTGTCCCCTGTCCCCCGCCCATGATGACGGAAAGGACGTTGCTCGAATTGACCGACATGCGTGTCTTTTGCGGCATAACTTCGCGCAATCTGCTGGCAGGTGCAGTCTTAGCCTATTGGCCCGCCACAGGCAAGGAAACTTGAGGGGAAAAATCAACGCCCAACGACGCGAAACCATTTCACGGGAATGGTCGAATTCGGAACCAGGGACAGTCCACCGGCAAAACTGCCGCGCGCCGGCGGAGAGGCCAACGAAAGCAAATATTGGAGGCACATGGGCGGCTCAATAAGGCGGTTGAAAAGTGATTTTGCCCTTGAGATCCTTGCCGGCCTCGACCAGCAAGAGATACTCCGTGTCCGAATCCAACGGCTCCGGGTCCGCCGTGGAGATTTCCGGCTTCATGCCGGGAATGGCCGCGCCATAACTGAAGGAAGTCGTCGGCACGGGCGCATCGGCGGCGACGACGTGCCAGAGGGCGTGGGGATATTTGTTGGTGCGGGCATCGTCGGCCTCGACCACTTCGATGGATGTCAGGGGGTAAGCGTTGGTGAAATGGAAGAAAATGGCTGGATCTTCGCTGCCGCCAAGGAGGGATCGCCGAGATTTTTCCATAAAGATTTGAATTTTTGGCCGCTTATGCCAGTCCATAAAGAAGACGATGTAGGCGCCCGCCAGAGCCAGGGCTGCGCATACAAGCAAAACCGTTCTTTTATTCATCGCTGTTAGAGATGACACGATTGGGCGGCGGATTATTCGATTTAGTTTCGGCCCAGAGCCGGCAAAAAATGATGAAAACGACTGCAACCGAATGGAAACATGAAGGAATAAGCGAAGGTTCGGCCTTCACTTTGATTGAACTGCTGGTGGTGATCGCCATTATCGCCATTTTGGCCGGCATGCTCCTGCCCTCCCTCAGCATGGCCAAACAGGCCGGCCAGCGGATGTCTTGTTTGGACAATCAAAAGCAAATCGGCTATTCCTGGACCATGTATGCCTCGGACAACAGCTCATTTTACCCGCCGCGCTGCGGCACCAATCGCTGGCCGCAATTCCTTTATCCGTATTACAAAAATGTCGCCGTTTTGGTGTGTCCGACCGATGCCATCAATCATCCGCAATCCGGCAGCGACCCGAACACCAACAATATCGCCGACAGCTCGCCGCGGACCTACATGATCAATGGCAACAATGATTATTTCTTTCAAGAACTTGGCAAAGTGGAGTTTGAGGCCTACATGAACGGCATCTGGCCGCAAGGCTTGCCCGAGGGCAGGATTCGCTTTCCGTCCGACACGATCATCTTCGGGGAGAAGAGGCCGACGTCCATGCAGTATTTCATGGACTTGCTGGAGTTGAGCGGTTACGAGGGCAACGATTGGACCGAACTCAACCAGAGAACCCATACCGAAGGTTCGGATTACTGTTTCTCCGATAATAGCGCGCGCCTGGTCAAGGCCTATCTAGACCTCGGGCCGACCTACAATCTGTGGGCGATCACGACCAGTGGCCGCACCAACTACGCCTCTCAAATCGGCGAATGAATTCCCTCCCTATCGTCAGCCTGATCGAAAGAGATTAAGATGACGATGGGCATGGGGAATCAGACCCCATTCTAAATTCCGTTGACGACGCGGGGCGCGCCGCTAACATCCTCGCTCAACTTCGGTAAGTACTACCGCCAAGTTTAGAAAGACATCGAAATTATGGCAGTGAACATTGCAATCAACGGTTTTGGGCGCATTGGCCGCCTGGTCTTCCGCGCCATTGCCGAGCAAGGCATGATCGGCAAAGACGTGGAGGTCGTGGCCGTCGGCGATATCGTTCCGGCGGACAATCTGGCCTATCTCCTCAAATACGACTCCACCCAGGGACGCTTTCGCGGCGAGGTCTCTTCCCGCAAATCCGCGCCGGACAAACCCGAGGATGACATCCTGGTCGTCAATGGCCGCGACATCCAAGTGGTCAGCGCCAAGGAACCGTCGGGCCTGCCTTGGAAGCAACTGGGCGCGCAACTGGTCATCGAATCCACCGGCCTTTTCACCGACGGCGAGAAAGCCAAGGGCCATCTGGCCGCCGGCGCCAGGAAGGTCATCATTTCCGCCCCGGCCAAAAATGAGGACGTCACTTTGGTCTTGGGTGTCAATCACGAGAAATATGATCCGGCTCAACACCACATCATCTCCAACGCCTCCTGCACAACCAATTGCCTGGCCCCGCTGGTGCATGTGCTGCTCAAGGAGGGCTTCGGTATCGAGGAAGGATTGATGACAACCATTCACGCCTACACCGCCACCCAAAAAACCGTGGACGGCCCCAGCAAGAAGGATTGGAAGGGCGGACGCAGCGCGGCCATCAACGTCATCCCCTCGACCACCGGCGCCGCCAGGGCCGTCGGCCTGGTTTGCCCCGAAGTCAAAGGCAAATTGACCGGCATGTCCTTCCGTGTGCCGGTGCCGACTTCCTCGTGCGTGGACCTGACCGTGCGCACGGCCAAGGACACCAGTTATGCCGAAATCTCGGCCGCGATGAAGAACGCCAGCCAGACGTATTTGAAGGGCATCCTGGAATATACCGAAGACGAAGTGGTCAGCTCCGATTTCATTCACTCGTCCTTTTCCTCAATCTTTGATCAAGGATCAGGCATCGAGTTGAACAAGCGCTTTTTCAAGCTGGTCAGTTGGTACGACAACGAATGGGGCTACAGTTGCCGCGTGGCCGAGCTCGTCAAATACATGCTCTCCAAGGGACTTTAGCCAAGGCTGTCCAAGCCAATGCCAATGGATCAGCGCCGCCGCGTGACAGCCTTCGCGGCGGCGTTTGTTATTCTTCCTGGAAGCCGGGAAGGCTCGCTCACATCAAAAACGGATTGCTGACGAGCGTCTCAGGCGCACGACTGTAGCGGAAAAACTGCTGCGCCGCTACAGGGACAATCGTATAGGGTGAGCTTACCCCGGTCACAGGCGTCCAAGGTCCGGTGATGGCTGGGGCCGATTGCAGGACGACGCTGCTGTCCTGCCACGATAGAACGATGCCCCCTCCGGGAGCGGTGGCGAATCTGAACTGCAACTGCAGGTCGGCGGGGTCCTCCAGCGGGCCACCATTGCCGGAATTGTAGATCGCGCTAATCTCATTCGGCAACAATATGACGCTGTAATAGCGGACATCGGACAGCACCCCGTTATAATCTCTCCAGGAAGGGTCCGAAGTGTAACCGATCTCAAGCGGTTGTCCCGTCGGCGATGACCAACTGGCCGTATTGCCGTTGGTGGAATCCAATGCGCCATCAATGTAAAAGCTAACGACGCCGTTCGACGATTCATCGAAAGTCATCGCCACGAAATGCCACTTGCTGTCGGAAACGTCCGCAACGGAGCTGAAGGTGTTGACGGCGTTCGGGGATTGGAATGAGAGGTTGCCCGAGCCGTCATTCTGGTAGATCAAAAACTCGTCGTCCATGGTGCCAGTGTAGCGGCAAAAAATAGACGCGCCATTGTTACCGGGAGCGCTTTGATCCGTCCCGGCTGACTGCATCCAGAAGGTGATGGTCCCGTTGGTGCCATCGAAGGCCGTATTGTCCGGCACCGAGATGCCGTTGGTATCAAGCGCCACGAACGACATCACGCCCGTTCGTGTGGTCGTGCCATCAGAGTTGGTGGCTTCCCAGGTCGCCCCCATGTTCACGCCGTCATGTTGTGCGTTGTCCGGATTGGAATCATAGACGATGTTCGCAACTGGAGTTTGCGTGATCATCGCGCCTGTGCCCACGACCGAGACCTGGCTGGTCGCGACGCCGTAAGCGTTGGTGACCACCAAATCGTAGCTCCCGACGTTCGCAGAGGTAAGATTGGAAATCGCATAGTTTGTCGCGGTGGCGCCAGGGATACTCTGGCCGTTGAACTGCCACTGGTAGGAGAGTGGCGGCACGCCGATGGCATAAGCGCTCAGGAGAACCGTGTCGCCCGCTGTGGCTAATGGCTCCGGCTGCGGGGACATCGAAACCACAGGCTTGTCGGTTATGATGAAGCCGGAAATCGTGCCTGCATTGTTAAAGCCGCTCACCGTGCCGCCTACGCCGTGTTGCGGCGGGGCGCTCATGATCTGAATGTGATCAATGTTCGTAAAAGGAGCACTGAAGGTGCTTAAGCCTCCGCCTTGTCCTTGAGGATACGGAGAGCCTTCATCGTCGCCGCTGTGTGCGACGGCCGGATAGCTCACGGAATTGGTGACCGAATCTGCCACATCAATGATCCATCCATTGGTCAAATTCCAAATGGAGTCGCCAGACGCAATCAACTCGAACACGAAGGGTGTGCTGGGAAAAAGGCTCTTCAAGCCGGTTATGTCCACCAAATACCCAGGCTGGTCATTATTCGCGCCGCCCGGAGGGCCGAAATTGATGCCATCCCGTATGAAAGTTTCATAAATCTCCGCCTCTCCGGTCAAAATGGGACTATTGAGGTTAAGAGGTCCGCCTCTAGTGTAAGAGGGCGGGTTTCCATACCCATACCCGCAAAAGGCGCTGAAATTGGCCGTCGGTCCGGACCAAGTCACGGTGATGGAACCCATGGGCAGGGGATTCAAGCCGTTGGTCGAAGTATCGGTGTCAATCACCTCGTTCGTCTCGTAACTGTACGGGGCGCTTGTAAGCGCACAAGCTCCGTATCCATTATTCATCTCATACAGATTCTCCCACTCGTTGGTGGGAATCCCGAAGGCCGTCAAGGTGACCGGATAGCCGGAGTAAGCGTGAGCGGAACAGTAATTTTCCTGGAAATGCAAGCCAATGGTGGCCGCCGAACTGACCCCCAGCATGAGGGCGGCCGCCGAGACGGTGCAGGCGACTTTTTTACTGCGCGAACTTATCATGGAACTAAGTGGTCTTTTCATTCAATCATCCTTTTCTTTGCTTTTCTAATTTTTCACGTTCAAACAATCCGGCCAAATTTCCGGTTGGAATTTACCATACTCCCTTGCTTTTGGGGGCAAAGCGATGTCAATTCAAGCACACAGCGCATCGGCTCGTCAAGCGGTTTGTTCTAAAAAAATAAAATTGGACTTTTCCGCCCCATCCTGGAGGAAATCCAACTGTTTGAGTTGCAGCGCCATTCTGACGGCGGCAAACAAGGCCATGCGATCCGTCAGACCATCCTTGGCTGCGGTTTGAAGGCCGCCGGCTGCCTCCAGGAACGAAGCCAGTCCCTCCCGCGCCTTCTGATCGTGCTCCCAACTCGGGAAGCCGCCCCTTTTCCACGACGAAAGATTGGATTCCGAGACGGGTTGTCCTTTGAATTCCGCCGCCAGGACGGCCTGGACTTCGGGCAGCCCATTGAGCCAGGCGACCAACTGCCTGCCTTTGTGTCCATCTTGCAAACGGCGATTGAGTTCTTCGCGGATGGCGTGGGGCAGCCGCGCGATTTTTCCATTTCGAGTCATATCATTCTCCAAACATCATTTTAGCCGGCATTGACGGCGTCGTTTATTGGCACAGGCCGGCAGAGGCCAATACATCTCCGCCGCGCCGTTCAACTTTGAACTTTGAACTTTGAACCTTGAACTTTGAACTCAGTTTCATCGTCGGCGCCAATTTTGGCATACTCCCGAAAAAACGAGAAACCTACGGTAGGTTTTCAGGCACGATTTTTTTGGAAGGTTGCGAACGGCGGAAATTCCTGTGAGAGAACGATTTGCAGGATAAAAAAAGGCGAAAAATTGAAAAAGCGCGAAAAAAAATGTCATTTTTTTTGCGCGGACCCCCCATTTTTCTGCCAAAACGAGCGGTTTTTCGGGGCCGATTTTTGCAAGTTGCTGCCGTTGTGATGGTTAACTGCCAAGACAAGGGCCAGAAAGGCTAAATTTCAAAAACATCATCTGCCTTTTGAGGCCTAGGCACAAGACAACTCTATCGCCTTGAATCGAGCGGTGGAGGGTTTTGTCAATGCCTCGCTGATATTGATGCAGACTGCTTTGATGTTGACTTCCACAGTTTTGTCTTGAAATATCTCTTTTCTTAAGGCCGCATTATGGGCAGTTTCCCACCTGTCGTAAATATCCTTGGGCGCGGGAAACGGCAAAAGTTTATCGTCGTTTTTGAACTTGGCAAAAGTAATTTGCGCCTGAATCATGTCGTGAAGCGCAGAAATCGCCTTTTTTTCCGTTTTGCCGTATCCGACCAGGTCCAACTCTAAAGCATGGGCGCACACCGCGCCATCTTCTTCATAGATCAAAACCCGGATTCCGAGGTTGTAGATGTGAGTGTCCATATTTTTCATTCAAGCACAGAGCAGCAACTTGCCATTTGATGAATAAACACTTCTTCCCTGGATTTGTTTCCACCGCATTCTGCACAGGCGCACACTTTATCACCAGAGTCAATTACGAGTACGAGTGATTCTGACATCAGACGATTTTTAAGCAAACCCACGTTATTGTCCAAATGCGACATCGTTGTCTAAATACGACCCCCCGTTTTTCTGCCAAAACGAGCGGTTTTTCGGGGCCTGTATTTGCAAGTTGCTGCCGTTGTGATGGTTAACTGTCCAGGCAAGAGCCAGAAATGTCACCGGTCAGTTCAAAACCAGCCAGTCGTGCGAAGGCCCGGGGGTCACTAGGAAATTGGTAAACAAAAAAAAGAACACCAATTGCCTGGGACCAATTTGCTTTGTTTGTTCTCCTTTAGCCCAAAGGAAGGAAAGAGGAAAGACAGGCTCGCGCAGAGGCGCAAAGATCGCAGAGAAAGGACACCATGCCTTTTTTTGCACAAATGAAAGTTACTATCGCAATAAGTTGCATCGCATGACCCCGATTCCCCCTCTGCGCTCTCCGCGCCCTGCGCGAGAAAAGTCCATGATTTCTGCGAAGAGGGCTCTTTTTTGAGAAAAAGCGCCATGGTCTCGGAATTCACAAAGCTCAAGGTCCTGGATAGTGTCCGACTCGCTGCAACAAGCTGCGTTCGAGCAGCCTTTCGTCATCGTTTAAACGGAGCAGCGTGGCGGTAACTTGTCCAATAGGCGTGAGTCCAACAATTCGAGGACCCTCAATCTCAAAGTGATCGTTCCAGCGATCCAGCCTTGGGTTGAATAGTCGAATGAAAGCTCCGGTGCCGGGATAAATCGAACCAACATCCGTTCCCTTCGCGCGATTGCAACGAGCGCATGAAAGGGCGAGATTGGCATTTCCGTAATGCCACCGTGTTTGCGGCTGACAATGTGGTCCACCTCGCAACCCTCCAGCAACAGCGATTCAAGAACCAAACAGTACTCGCAGCGTCCTTTTGCCCGCGCCCGAATCTCCCGGCGAAGCTGCTGGCTGATCGCGTCAGCCCTGCTGGGCCGCCAAAGACTTGGCTTTGGCCAGGATGACCAAATGTTCCAGCTTCAAATAATCGTCCAATTCCAACTTCTCTTCCGGCAGGAGACCGGATTCCTTTTCCTTCGCAATCAAAGCCCAGACTCGTTGGCGGGCCTGGTCTGAAGCCTTGAATTTCGCCAGCGACTGCGCCGGAATCTGCTCCACCAGAAAATCCAAAATCTCGTCACTCACGTTCATGGCCGCACTTTAACCGCAACGCCCCGCTTCGACAAGGGCGGAAAAGGGGCTTTCGGCCCGTGCTCTCCAGGAAAGGAATGAACACAATGCCTTTTTTTGCACAAATGAAAGTTACTATCTGGCAATAAGTTGCATCGCATGACCCCGATTCCCCCTCTGCGCTCTCTGCGCGAGAAAAGTCCAGCAGGGGGAGGGTTGAAGTTTGGCGGAAAACGCAGGGTGGCTATGAAAAAATGTGAATTTCTTCATTTGCATTCCCGTCTAAACGTGTTAGAGTGAATTTGTGTGGCGCTCCGGCGCCTGTTCTTTGACATAGGGGTTAGTGGCAAGTGGTTAGTGGTTAGTGGCCAGATCAGAAGGGCTGCGGGCAACAGGCAAGCCCGCCTTCCGCCGAAGGCCCGACAGGATGAGGCTGATGAAGCCTGGTAACGCCGAATCACGCCGAATCACGCCAACAAAAAATAAAAATCATGGCGTGGCTCCAAAAGCGGCAATTTTTTCCTGTCAACGTCGTTGAATCGCAAATGGGCACAAAACGCCAATCCGACCCCAAAAAAATCGGACCGAATCGGAGTGGATTTGAGTAGAAAGGAAGAAGGAAAAAAGGAAGAAACCACGAAAATCGCACTACTCTTCATGTTTCTTCCTTCTACTTTCTTCCTTTCTTACGTAAGTCGTTGATTTCCATGATAATTTCAGATAATTCCGATCCTTTTTTTGGACATTAACAGGATTTACAGGGTGCTTTTCATTTACACAGACCGTGCGCCTATTTCCAAAGGCGTAGTGCTTCCTACGCCTTTCTTCGCCGTTTTTTCCTTAGACGCGAACGGCAAATGAAGTTATACTCGCGGCAGAAACCCATTAAAGAATCGAGAGAGCGTGAAGGCGGTGAAAATGCAAGATCAAGGCTGTGACTGCGGCACGGTGCTCCTGCGCTTGGCGGCGGCTGTGTCGCCGGCGGCCGGCTTGAGCCTGTTCGCGGGCTGTTTGCATCATGGAAAAGAGTGCTTATGACGAATCATTCGAGAATCCAATCTGCCGGGCCGGGAATCGCCAGGCGGCAGACACCGCCGGCGGCATTCACTCTGATCGAGCTGCTCGTGGTCATCGCCATTATCGCCATCCTGGCCGCGCTTCTATTGCCGGCCCTGGCGCGCTCAAAACAAGCGGCCAATTCGGCCAAATGCAAGTCCAACATGAGACAGCTCGGGTTTGGCTTCGCCCTTTACACGGGAGACAACAGGGATACTTTCCCGGCGGCCGCGGTGGACGGCAACGACAACACCCAATATACCTGGGACACGGCCATCCACCCCTACATCGGCGCCAATAATCTCAGCCAAGCCGTGCTGGATAGTGGCGCCGTGGACCAGGGTCTTGTGTCTCAAACCTTGCGTTGCCCGAATGACATCGGGCCTGATAGTTATTGGGTGGCGAGCCAACCAAATCTTGGGAGAAGAACCTACGCCATGAACGCGATTGGCCCCCAAGATATTGCCATAGCATCCTGGGGGACGCCGCTGCCCAAACCCATTGACGGTGTGGGAATTTACTTTAATAACATCCCGACCACTCAATCCGGCGCGCCCGGTTATAAGACTTCCGTCGTGTTAAGCCCCGCTGGAACGATCAACCTCGTGGAAGAAGCTGCGGGTGACAATGTCTGTGGGAATGTCTGGCCTTCCATTTCCGTCGCTCCGGTCAACTTCAGCGATGACACCCAAGGTTGGGGGGAGTGCTATCAAGTGGACCCCAATGACTACGTCAATCAAGGATTGGCTCTTTATCAGGCACACGGTTATCACTTTAATTATCTCTTTTTCGACAATCACGTCTCCCTGCTCACGATGCAGCAAACGGTCGGAAGCGGCACGACTAACGAACCGAAGGGAATGTGGACGCTCGATCCGACGGATTGATGGACAATACGGAATGGCCGCTCCTGGCCGGATCAATTTATTCGGGAACAGGAGGAAACGGAGAAAACAGAGGGGTGAATGGCGCTTTCCAGGATAGAAACAAACGATAATGGCACATCATTCCGTGTTCTCCGATTTGTCAATAATAATGTTCCCTTCCTCTCTTTGTCAAGGCTCTGTTGCCTCTGTTATCTCTTGTTCAATTGCATCGTTCCGGCTTGGCCCTTGTCTAAAGCCGGCTTCACTGGCAGCATCGCCGGATAAATGAGCAAAATCGCGTTGGCCATTGCCGCGCATCCGGATGACATCGAATTCATGATGGCCGGAACGTTGTTGCTGCTCAAAAAGGCCGGCTACGAGATTCATTACTTCAATCTGGCCAATGGCAGTTGCGGCACCACGGAGCATGATGCCAAAACCATCCGACGCATCCGCCTGCGCGAAGCCAAAGAGGGCGCGGCCATCCTCGGCGCGCGGTTCCATCCGCCGCTGGCCGATGACATGGAAATCCTCTACGAACTGCCGCTCCTGCGCCGTGTGGCGGCGGTCGTGCGCGAAGTCCGCCCAACAGTCTTGTTGACGCATTCGCCCGCCGATTACATGGAAGACCACACCAACGCCTGCCGCCTGGCGGTATCGGCCGCGTTCATCCGGGGCGCGCCCAATTTCAAATGCCTTCCGGCCCGCCCGGCCATCGGCGGGGACGTGACGGTCTATCACGCCTTGCCGCACAGCTTGCGGGACGCCTTGCGTCGGCGCATCCCCTGCGGGAGCTTTGTCAATATCACGTCGGTTCTGCCCGTGAAACTGGCCGCGTTGGAGGCGCACCAAAGCCAGCGCCACTGGCTGGCTTCGACGCAAAAAGTCAATTCCTTCGTGAACTCGATGGCGGACCTCGCGCGAGAAGTCGGGCGCATGACGGGCCGTTTCAAGTACGCTGAGGGCTGGCGCCGGCATCTGCATTACGGTTTCTGCGATCCGAAAGCCGATCCGTTGCGGGACTTGGGCAAGAATTATTTGATCCATCAACGATATGAACACGGTTTGGACGTCGCGTGAATAACACTGGCGTCGCCGCCGAATCTTATGCCGCGCAAATTCAGCTCCATCGCCCCGGATTGGTGGGATTACACCACCCTGGACGACGCCATCTTGCAGGCCGCCGCCGCGCTGACGCCCGAAAAAATCGCCCGGCTCGGTCGGCCCGGTTTCAAAATCGTCCTCTACGACACCTTGGAGGAATTTTACCTGGCCGAGGCGCTCGAATACATCACCGCCTGGCGGCAATCCACGCCCGACAACCCGGTCGGCATCTGCGGACCAATTGGGCCGACCGAACAGTTGCCGCTGGTCGCGCGCCTTGTCAACGCCTTGAATCTTTCGCTCAAGTCCGCCCATTTTTGGGGGATGGACGAATGGGTGTGCGGCTCGCGCGAAGCGCCGTTGCGCCACCCGCTCTCCTTCGAGCGGACGGACCGCGAACTTTGCTTCAGCCGCATCCGGCCCGAGCTGGCCATGCCGGAGGCGAACCTGCACTTTCCCAAGGTTCGCGCCAGGGAATATCGCGCCAGTTGGCAGGGCGTGCGTTGCGCCGTCATGCAGGGCGGCCAGGGAGATGTCAAGCATTGGGCTTTCAACGATCCCCCCAAGCGCGCCGGCGCTTTTCGCCACGCGCCGCCCAGCCCCGCCGACTATCGCCGTCTGGCGACGCGCGTAGTGGACCTGCATCCGCTGACGTTGGCGCAAAACGCCCGCACCTCGGCGGGCGGAAACATCACGCTGGTTCCCACCCGGGCCGTGACCGTCGGGCCGGTGGAAACCTGGCGGGCCGATAAAGTCTCCATCTGGCATCCCGGCCACCACGACAATCCGTTCGGTCTGCGCTTGACCACCTTGATGATTCAGGAAAAAATCCCCGACGCCGCCGTGCCGATGTCGCTGCTGGCCGATCACCCCGACGTGCAGTTCAATTTTTACCGCCAAGCTCTCGGTTCCTGCGCCGTTGAAATGCACTGAAACCCAGCGCGGCGAGCCGCAACCAGGCACACAATGTTGTCTTTGGTTGCGGACTGCCGCGCTGCGTTTCATTTACGCGGAAAGTACTTACAGAAGCGCATATTCAAGCGCCCTCGCCGGAATCCATTCGCCATAAATACTTGCGGCGCAATGTCTTATTCCATAATTCCCGGGCCAGCGTGAGGCGGATTCGTGCCGTTTGGAGCTTGCCGGTGTCGGAATTGTTTACGGTTTTGACGGGAACGCCAAACGCCTGTTCAGTCAGTGCTACAACACTAAGTAGCTGCACTGTAATAGTTTGTGCAATTATGGAATCCTGCCTGCAAGCGTTGGCACGCCATTAGCTAATACAACGCAGACCCGCCTGCCTGCGGTGGCTGTCAAGAGAATATCTCTCGAGTGACGGCGCACTGGCAATGCAGCGACCTGATTGAGTTGGATTAGCAGTATTAAATGATAATGAAAAAACTCATTGCAGGCGCCGCAGTGGCAACGGCTTTGCTTGCAGGTGCAAATGCAGCCACCCTAAGGATCCCCCTCCCCGATATCGGCACTTTCACCAGCTACGAGGATTACAATCCGTCCGATACGTTTACCGGCACCGGTTTTCTCGGAATCTATCCTACATTTTCCACCGACTTTGGGTCTGCCGGACCGGCGTTCGGGCATGTGTTCGGATTGGAAAATTATAATGGCATCTTTTCAGAGACGGAACTGCAGGCCCGGCTGGCGGGCTTGTCCGGCGCTACGATCCATTCGGCGTCCCTGAATTTCTCGATAGCCAACGGCAGTTGTGGCAACGAGTCGGTTTTGGTCACGTCGTTTTCCACCACCGGCACGCTTGGGTACAACGCCTGCGCTCCGAACAATCTCGGCAGCGTTGACCCCTCTGGAATTACCTCCGGAGCGAATTCGATCAACATCACCACGCTCGTGTCGGCCGCCGTCGGCGCGGACCAAAGCTATCTCGGCCTCTTCCTGGCGCCCCAAGGGCCTGGCCATAATTACCTTTGGACGGATACATACGCGTACGGCGGTACACAAGCGGACGCGGACCTGGTCATCTGCTACACTCCCGGCAGTACCGGCCCCGATGCCTCCGGCAAGGCGGCTCTTCTCAGTAGCGTCCCCGATGCCTCCAGCACGGCGGCTCCTCTCGGCTTATGCGTCTCGGGCTTGCTGGGACTGAAGCGGAAGAAGCAGTAGCAGGCAGGCAAGTTCTTTTGCCCAGCAGGATCGTTAGAATCTTGCTTTGCGCAGAGCGCCAGGAAAAGTCCTGGCGCTCCTTCCTTTCCAGGGTCTGCAGCGGAAAAGGAATGGATAGGATTAACAGGATGAACAGGATTGAGAAAGGGAAGAGCAAGAAATGACCAAGACAACCTCCGAAGGGTTTAATCCGCTGCAAATCCTGTAAATCCTGTAAATCCTGTCAAAAGGCCGTCACTCGATTTCCAGGCATGAAGTCACAGCTCGACGGAGTCTCGCCCTACCGTCTAGCGAAATGGATTGGCGCCAGAATCGCAGGTATGCCAGATTGCATGGATGGCGAGTGCATCCCGAGTTTGTATCGCTGCGGCGTTTTGGCTGGCGCTGGCGGTTTCTGTGAAGGCCTGGACCTCGGGCCGGCAGGTGTTGCCGGGGCACGTTCCTGCTGCCGTGACGGGGTTGACCCCGGTGGGGGATCTCCCGGATACAAATTGCTTGAACCTGGCCATCGGCCTGCCGCTGCGACATCAGGACGCCCTTAAGAGGTTGCTACACGATCTCTATGATCCGGCCAGCCCTCGCTACCGCCGGTTCCTCAAGCCGCAGGAATTTGCCGATCAGTTCGGCCCGAGCGAGGAGGATTATCGGGCGCTCATCGCCTTCGCCCAGGCGCATCACTTGCAAATTCTGCGCACCCATTCCAACCGTGTCCTCCTGGATGTCGCGGCCTCAACGGCTCAGGTGCGTGAGGTTTTTCATGTCAACCTGAAGGTGTACCGGCATCCGTCGGAGGGGCGGAATTTCTACGCGCCGGACAGGGAGCCATCGCTTGAACTGAAGGTCCCGTTATTGCACGTCAGCGGGCTGGACAATTACGATTTGCCTCGCCCCGGGCTTGGCGGCGCCGCGCGGGGCGCGGATGGCGGCGCATCGCAGCCGGCGATTGGTTCAGGCCCGAACGGCACGTATCTTGGCAATGATTTTCGCGCCGCTTACGCGCCCGGAGTTTCTTTGGATGGCGCCGGGCAGTCTGTCGCGCTGGTAGAGTTCGCTACTTACTACACCAATGACATTCTGGCTTATGAAAGCATGGCCCGCATAGCGCCCGTCGCCATCACCAATGTGATTGTCGCCGGCTTCGATAAACCGCCCGGCGGGAGCAGCGAGGAGGTTGAAGCCGACATTGAAATGGCGGTCTCCATGGCGCCCGGGTTATCGCAAGTGCTCGTGTACGAATGCCCTGACGGCGCCACATCTGTCATTGATGACATGATCAATCAGATCGCGACCGATGATTTGGCCAATCAGATTAGTTGTTCGTGGTTATTTGTGATTGACCAGGTGACGGACCAGATTTTCCAGCAATATGAGGCGCAGGGACAATCGTTTTTCGACGCTTGCGGTGATTCTGGCGCTTATGACGGCGATATGGCGGCCAAGGAAGGCGACCCTTACATTACGGTGGTCGGGGGCACGGTTTTGATGACGAGCGGTCCCGGAGGAACATGGACTGGCGAGACGGCCTGGCGCTCTGGGAGCGGCGGCGTCAGTTCCAGTTACCCTATCCCTTATTGGCAAGAAGGCGTGAACATGTCCTCCAACCAAGGATCGCTGGCATGGCGCAACTCTCCTGACGTGGCGTTGACAGCAAAAGCCATCCTTTTGATTTACGACAATGGCATCACCAATGGGGAGACCGGCACCAGTTGCGCCGCGCCGTTGTGGGCTGGATTCACGGCGTTGGTCAATCAGCAAGCCGCCAACAACGGAGGGCCACCAGTCGGATTTCTTAATCCGGCCCTCTACGCCATCGGCCAGAGCAGCCTTTACGCATCGTGTTTCCACGACATCTTGATGGGCAACAACACCAATGTGGCCAGCCCCACCAACTACTTCGCCAGGGCGGGGTTCGATCTTTGCACCGGCTGGGGCGCTCCCACGGGCCAGGCGCTCATCAATGCGCTGGCCCCGCCCGATAGTCTGGTCATTTTGCCGGCCAGCGGGCTTTTCTTTGGCATGACCAACAACGGCATGGCGGCGGGAGAGATGCGAACGCTTATGTTAACCAATTCCGGCGCCACGTCCCTCAACTGGTCGCTGGAGACTGCTCCATCCTGGGTCCAGTTTTCCGCCACCAACGGCGTGATCCCGGCCGATTCGGCCGCCAGCCTCATAGTAACGATCAGTCCTGAAGCGACCAACTTGGCCCCTGGAGGGTTCGCGGCCGATTTGGTGTTGAGCAATTTGACGGCCGGAGTGGCGCATGGCGTTCCCATATTTTTGGAGATGTCCGATCCCCTGATCGTCACGCCTGCCACGGGCATGGCCGTCAGCGGACCTGTAGGCGGGCCTTTCAATTTGACTTCGCAAACGATTTCCCTCAGCAACGCCAGTGTCGGCACGATCCAGTGGACGGCCGGTTCAACAACGGCTTTTTTGAGCGTGGTCCCTGGCGGCGGCACGCTAGCGCCAGGGCAGACTGCCGGCGTCCTGGCCACGCTGTCCGCATCCGCCAGCAACTTGCTCATCAACTCGTTCAGCGGGAGCATGGCGTTCATGGATTTGTCCACAGGCTCGGCGCAGACCGTGCCTTGCTCGCTGGCCGTGGGAAACGGCGGCTTTGAAACGGGAAGTTTCGCCGACTGGACTTTCACCGGAAACAGCAACGCGAACTTTGTGGGAGGCACGCCTGACTATATCAACTATATTTATTCCGGGCAGTGTGCGGCTGTCATGGGTCAGCCGACCAACCTCGCCACGCTGGCCCAATCCTTGCCCACAACGCCAGGCCGGCTTTACCTGATTTCCTTCTGGCTGGACAATCCGGTCGGAAAAAACCCTAATGAATTCGAAGTCAATTGGAACGGCAACTCTCTCTTCAATCAAACCAACATGCCGAAATTCTCCTGGACCAACATGGAATTTGTAGTGGCCGCCACGGCTGCCGCCACCTCTTTGGAGTTTCTTTTTTTGAACGAACCCGATGCATTTGGATTTGACGATGTGAGCGTCACGGCCATCGCGCCGCCGGCTTTCGGCGCCGTCGTTTTTGCGTCCACCCCTGGTGCCTCCAGCGCGGTGCTCAACTGGAGCGCGACGCCAGGATTTTCGTATCAATTGCAATATGCGACCAACCTTGCCGCGCCGCTCTGGATCAACTCGGGTGGCCCAATTGTGGCGACCGGCAATACAGCGGCCGCCGCAACGTCCTCGCCCCGCGTTCCGCAACAATTTTATCGAGTAGTTCTGACCCTTCCGTAAAGAAGAAGGGATAGGGTTACACCCCATAGCGAAGAGCAAACCGGGCGATTATGCTAACCGCATGAAATTTATCGCCATACGGCCACCTCAAACAAACGGAACGAAACTACTCATGGGACTTGGCCTTGCGGCGGTCCTCCTGATCCCACACCGGGCGTTGGCGTCAGGGCCGGCATTGGTTAATTTAAGATCGGCCGCGCCGTTCACGATTCTGGCCGGCTCCACGATCACCACCACAGGCGGGGGCATCATCAATGGCGATGTCGGGTTATCTCCGGCTGGTTCGGTGGGAATCCCACCGGCACAGGTTAACGGGAAGATCTACAACGGCGGCCCGATCGCCGCCCAAGCCCAAGTTGATTTGAACTCCGCCATCATCGCCGCCAGCCCGGCCCAACTGCCTGGAGGCATCAACGTAGGCGCCGAACTCGGCGGGCAAACCCTGGTCGCCGGCATCTATAAATCCCCAACGGGCGCGTATGGCATCAGCACGGTGGACCTCACGCTCTCGGGTGGTCCGAATGATGTCTGGGTATTCCAGATGGCGAGCACGCTGACCGTGGGTGTCGGACGCAATGTCATCTTGACCGGCGGAGCACAGGCCAGAAACATTTTTTGGCAGGTCGGCAGTTCAGCGACTCTTGGCACATCGTCCGTTTTCGAAGGGACCGTCTTGGCCTATGCCTCCATCACCATGAATGCCAGTTCCACCATGGACGGCAGGGCGCTCGCACAAACTGGAGCAGTCACGTTCAACGGCACCGGCGGCAGTTTGCCCACTCTGACGACCCCCATTTTTACCGCCATTACCAAAACGGCCAACTCCGCAACCGTCACTCTCACCACCGCGCCGTATTTTCTCTTAACGCTGCAATCCAGTACGAACCTCTTAACCTGGACAACGATTTCCACCAATACGCCCATCACCAACATTTGGTCGTTTATTGACACTTCGACGTCAACAGCGAGTAATCGTTTTTACCGGGCGTTCAACACGCCTTGACTTTGGCTGATTTGAAGCGGTTCGGCAAGTCGTTTCGGCGTGATTTCGGTGTGATCTTGTGTCCTCGCAATTTTCACGCCTTTACAAGTGTTTTAACGCAAAAGCTGTTAAGACTTTCACCGGCGGCAAGGGCTTTGGCGGCCAGACGACGGTGCAACGCGGGTTCAACGCGCAGAACAAATTTGCCGCTGAATTGTTTTGCGGACAGCGGTTCCGGCAGTGCATGGCCGTCCGTTTCCAGAATTTCCACCCATTCCTGGACAATCCGGCAGAGTTGAGCATACACCTTGGCCTCGTCTTTGCCGTGGCAGCATTGGCCGATGAGAGGCGGCGCGCTGCCCACAAAGCAGCCATCCTCATCGCTCCACTCCACGATTTTCATGTAGCGGGCGGCTTTGGCCTTCAATTCGCTCGTTTTCATTGTTTCGATTCCTCAATTCTCCGCCGCACCTGGCGTTCCTGATACGGAAAAACATCATCGCCCAGGCCGCCGCTGATCGTTACGCGCGGCCCTTTCGGATGGATAAAATTCCGGTGACTGCCTTTGCCGCCCCGGTTCATAAAGCCAGCCTTTTCCAAGTCGGCAATCAGTTGTCGCACCTTGCGCGGCATTTCAGTATCAAATAAGTATCACAATGTTTTTTCGTTGTCAACCCGGCGTGGCCGGTTCTTGCTCCTGCTCGCCAGTGACGGCGCAATCGTTGTTTTCGGTTAGCCCGGCTCTGACGCTTCATATTAATGGTATGAAGAACGCAACGCGTTTTTTGGCAGCGGCCACGCTTCTCGCCCTGGCTGTCGAGCTCAAAATAAATTCGACCGCGCTCGTTCACCCCAGCATGAGTCGGCCAACTAAGCCGGCCTATGTTCTACAACGGATTGCCTCCCGTGCCGCGCATCACCAGCAGGTCGGCTTCCCGCATATCCCCATTTTCAGCGACTGCCATGCCACTGGCGCCAGCGGGATCCTCCAACCCATCTCTTTCGAGAAGGAAGGGTGGCCTGCCGACCCTCTGACCATGATTGACCCAAGCGGCGGAGGAGCTGTGCCTTCCGCCTTGTTCGGCCCAGGCACGTTGTTCGTCGTCCACTGGTCCGCCGAATAGAGATTCAAACAGACAATATGTCTCTGTTCATCCTGGCTAAACCGTTGGCGAGACACTCATCAAATACCGCCATGCGCGGCGGCGCGTATTTTATATGACGGCTTCCAGACTCGAACCGCTGCCAGCCGTCTATCTTTCTCGCGCTGTCGCATCTGCTTCCCCGCAACGCGGCCTCCGGACTGGGTTTACCTTGATCGAGTAGAATTTGATATTGAAATGGTTTCCGATGAACTCATCAACATTCCTGCCGCTTACCATACCGGCGCCAGCCTGGTCTCCTTTGCCGACGGCCATGCCGAGATCCATCCGTGGGTCACAGCAACGGTCCTGCAACCTCCGCAATTTGGCGGGCTGGTCATCTGGGGAAACGGCGGCTTGCAAAAAGATCAGTTCAAGTCCTGCGCCCCCGACAACCGGGACATGTTGTGGCTCCAAGCCCACGCCACCTTTGCCACGCAGTGATCCTTTTGCTCCTCTTTCGGAAAGCAATCCACTGCGCTACTAATTGTTCAAAAGAATCGTCCCCGCGTTGGTCTTTCCCAGGAAGAACCCGGCGGCGCCGTTCACATTCTGAAGCGCTGCTCCTGTGCCCGCCGTCGTTGCTTTGCCAGCGCCATTGCCAAAGGTGATCGTCAATAGACCCGTCTTGGGGTTGATCGAGCCAGTCAATGAATTCGTCGGGCTTCCCCGCAATTTCCCCAGGGCGTTATTGTTGCTCACTGCGACGTTGAAAGTAAGCTGGGACGGCAGATTTCCACCGGAAATGTCCAGTTGTCCAAAGGAAAAATCAATCGCCGCAGTATGCGGCAATGGATTGGCCCAAGCGGAGCCTTGCACTTCCAAGTTTAAGTTGGTGAAGCCGCTCGCATAAATAGTCGTGGAGCGCGAGGCCGGTTTAATCCACGCCAGGATTCCGGAGGGCGCGCCGCTTTCCAAACCCAGCCAGCCCAGCAGCAGACCGCTGTTGCTGTACAGATTGCCGTACACCGCCAGATCACCATTGCCCGACACAGGAACCTCCTGGCTGAACTTCGTGCCATCCGCCAAGGTGACGCTGAGGGTGGCCGCGCCTGCATGATTGGTAATCAGCATGTAGCCGTACCCGGGCGGAGTGACCTCGGGCGGAGTGACGCCAGGCAAGACCCATGCTGTGTATTCGGCCGAACTTGACTCTTTAGCCGCCAACTCAGCCGTCAAATCTGCCGTCCAAGCACCGCCCGTGTTGCCGGAAACCGTGCCGGTAATATTCGGCGGCGAATAATTCCAATTGACCGTCATTGCCAATGTGAGCGGGCCGCCTAGATTGGCCGTGCGTTGGACATCTTCGCTAATCTGGTCGGAGCCGTTGAAGCCGCCGCTTAAGGAATAAGATCTGCCACCGATCAACAGCTTCCCGGTATAGGTCCCCGTCGCCGTGACATCGAGGTCACTGAGCATCCCCGCCGTTTCTTCTGTGGTCGCTCTCTGCATAAAAAGACCGTTGTAAATTCCTGGAGCGCTAAAGGTGTAGATTCCCTCGGCTTTCGAAAGCAACTTGGATTTGATCGAAATGGTCTGATTGGCGGGCGTCGTCCAGCCGCCGACAGTGCTAAAACTGAGCGTGTGATTACCAACATTCAGATTGGACAACGTCTGCCCGCTGTTCTCCACCGTTCCGGCATCCACCTGCCATTGCGCTGCGGCAGTCAGCGCCGCTGGACTGATGGTGACTTGCAATGAGCCGGTTTCCGGCAGGTAGATCCCGAGGCGCCCAACGGTCGAATTGGCGACGATGGAAACCGTTTGATCAGCGGGCGTCACCCAACCGGTAATCGTGGTGTAACTCACTTTGTGGTTTCCCGTCGCTAGATTGGCCACAGTCGCGCCGCTAATCTGCAAAGGTCCTCCATCCACCTGCCATCTCGCCCCAGCCGTGACCGCGGAAGCAGGCGTGATGAGCACTTGCAGAGAACCGGCCCCCGGAAGAGCCACGTAGGTTCCAGTTATCTCTTTCGTCGAGTTGGCGCTGATGGAGACCGTTTGATTGGCGGGAGTCTTCCAGCCATTGACCGTGCTGAAGCTGACCGTATGCTTGCCCACCGACAAACCGTTCACCACTTGCTCTGTCGGAAAGGACGCTCCGCCGTCCACCTGCCACTGTGCGCCGGAGCCTACCGCACCGATGGGTTCGATCTCCACTTGCAGAGAACCTTGCTGCACAGTGACGCCACTCAGCGAAAGATCGAACACGGCGCCAGTATTCCCGTTGCCTCCGAAGACGGTCGTGCCATACAACTCGCTGCCAGATAACGTCAACGGGGCCTCCGGCCAAGCTCCGTAGGTCCCTTCCCCAAGGCTGGACAAGGGCGTAAAATCAGTGCCAGAAGTGCTGACCGAGAAGACAGTGCCAAAACCATATTTGCCGCCCAAATGGGCTGTCCCATACAAAGTCGTGCCCGATAATACCAATCCGGCAAACGGAATACATCCATCGCTGTTAAAAATCGCGTTCAGAGCCGTGAAGGAATGCAGAGTCGTAAAACCGGCGCCGTTGGTATTCACGCCGAACACCGTGCCGACGCCATAATCGCCCCCTTCCGAAGCCGTCCCATACAACATGCCGCCTGCAAAAACCAAGCCACATTTGGGAAAGGCTCCGTCAGTGTTGGTGGAAGTATTCGTAGGGGAGAGCGCGGAGAGCGCCGTGAAAACATGCACAACCCTAAAACCCGTGCCGTCGGGGTTGATGGCAAACACCGTGCCGTTGTTCGAACTGCCGTCCTGCGAGGTAGTCGAATACAGCGTGTTGCCCCCTAAAATCAGTCCGGCCTCCGGAAAACCTCCGTCGGTGCCGTTCGTAAACGTATAAAGCGTCGTAAAATCCTGCCCGTTGGTGTTGACGGAGAAGACCGTGCCCCAGCCCGCATTGCCGCCAAACGTTGCCGTCCCATAAAGGGTGTTGCCCAGCACCAGCAATTCGCCTTCCGGTGAGCTTCCATCGGTGCCGTTGGTAAAATTATATATGGTTGTGAAATCGGTGCCGTCCGTGTTGAGGGAGAATACCGTGCCAGAGTCCGAACTGCCGCCTCCCGTCGCCACTCCATATAGAGTGTTGCCAATTAAATTCAATCCGCCAAGCGGATGAACTCCATCGCTGTTGTAAGCAGGATAACCTGTGTCGGCGGAGAAAGTGTGCAGGAGCCTGAACCCAGTGCCGTCGGTATTGATGGCGAAGACCGTGCCGCTGCCATTGGTTCCCCCATCAGGCGCCGTCCCATAAAGCGTATTGCCTGCCAGGAACAATCCACACTGCGGATAGAATCCGTCAGCGTTGGTTACGGCGTTGTCGTTGGCCAGTTTCGCGAAGCTATGCAAAGTTTCCAAAGTCTGCGCCGTCGCCCCACATGGCAATATCAAGCTGATGGCGGTGATGAGGGCAGACGCGAGAAATAAATGTTTCAAGGACAATTTCATAGGTAAATTCCTTCCTCCAAACCAAGGTTTGAACAAGCCTGCCGAACAACTTCTCCATTAGCAATATAAATCATCAGCAAAATAAGGTTGGACGGCTGCGCGGCGTGCGAATTGCCGTGTCTCGAACACCGAAAATTGGGGCATCAAAAAATCACGCTTTTCCCGTGTCTTGCCCAAAGCATGTATGCTGCTTAACCGACAAACTTCGTGCGCAAATAGTCAACGTGGTCACGGATGCCGGTCGGCTCGCCGGTGGCCAGGCGGATGAGTTCCCTCGGCGCGTGGCGCGAGCCTTGCCGGTGGACTTTTTCACGCAACCAACCCAGCAGCGGCCCGTAATTCCCGCCCGCAAGCTCCCTGGCCAGGCCCGGATTTTCGACGGCGGCGCGGCGCATTAGTTGCGCGGCGTTGAGATTGCCCAGCGTGTAGGTCGCGAAATAACCCATCAGGCCGATGGACCAATGGATGTCTTGCAGGCAGCCTTCGGAATCCTTGCCCACCTTGAGGCCGAACATTTTTTCAAATTGCTCGTTCCAATAGGCGGGCACGTCCGACGTCTTCAAGTTCCCTTCGACAAGGCTCACCTCGATTTCAAACCGCAGAATGATGTGCAGGTCGTAGGTCACCTGATCGGCCTCGACGCGGATGAAGGAGGGGGAAACCCGATTGACCGCGGCGGTGATCTGCGCGGGCGAAAACTTTTTCAATTCGGGAAAATGCTCGCAAGCCACCGGATGCCAGTGCTCCCAAAAAGCCGGGCCGCGCCCGACGTGGTTCTCCCACAGTCGCGATTGCGATTCGTGAATGGCCAGCGAGACGGCCGTGCCGTTGGGCGTGCCGAAATCCTGCGCGGGCAGCCCTTGCTCATAGAGACCGTGCCCTGTTTCGTGCAGCACGCCGTAGAGCGATTGGACGAATTCCGTTTCATTGTAGCGGGTGGTCAGCCGGCAATCGCCCGCGCCGAGAGTGGAGCAAAACGGGTGGGTGGTCGTGTCAATGCGGCCCGCATTGAAATCAAATCCGATGGCTTCAGCCACTTTGCGATTGAACGCCTGCTGCGCCGGCACGGGATAATGGCCCCGCAGCAAATCTCGTGACACAGAGGCAGACTTGGCCACGGCCGGACCGAGCACGGAGGCAATCGCCGGGCGCAATTCCGCGAAGAGTTGGCGCAACTGCGCGGCGGTGGCGCCGGGTTCGTAGCCTTCGACCAGCGCGTCGTAGGGAGAATCCTTGTAACCCCAGCCATCAGCCATTTGCCGGGTCAAAGCGAGGACCTTGTCGAGGTGCGGCTTGAAAAGGGAAAACTTGGATTGTTGGCGCGCCTGCCGCCAGGCCTCGCGCGCATGGGCGCGGACACGCTCGAACTTTTCCACCAGGCGCGCCGATATTTTGGTGGCGCGATCATATTGCCGGCGCCATTCGCGGAGATTGCCGGATGGATCGGAGTCGGGCGGGAATCCGTGCTCTTCGCACTGCGAGATCCACTGGCCGACTTGCCCGGCAATAAACCGGCGATGGGCGTGCCCGGAGAGCCAGGCCAATTGTTCAGCCCGGTAAGGCAGCGATTTTGCGGGCATGTAAGTTTCCTGATCCCACGTCAGCGCTTGGGCGCTGCTGCTGGCCAGCGCGATTTCACGCGCCCGCTTCAGGAGCTTTTTGTAGGCCGCCGGAGGCTCTGGCACATTTGACATGCCCGAATCCTGTCTGGTTTTCGCCTGGGCGACAATTTGAAAATTAACGTTCCATTAAAGGACAAGACGTTCGAGAACCTCGTAGTGGGTCTCTTTGAGGCCCAGACGATGATAAGCCTTGCGCGCGGTTTCGTTGTTCGTCTCCATGTAAAGCCGGATGCCGGCGACGTCTCCCTGGCGTTTCGCGCTGGCGAGTACATGATCAAACAAGGCTCGGAACACGCCGCGTTGCCGAAAATCAGACCGCACATAGACGCTTTGCAGCCACCAAAGATCGCCGTTGCTCCAATCGCTCCATTCGTGGGTAATCATCAACTGTCCGACCACCGCGCCGTCCGCCTCGGCCACGAAGTAAGCGCCCTTGGCCGGGTCGCGCAGCAAGGCCTCCACGCCCGCCTTGACCCGCGCCGGGTCCAAGACGAGATTTTCGGATTCTTTGGCCAATTCCACGTTGAATCGTGCCACAACGTCCGCGTCTCCGGGAGTAGCTTGTCGGATGATCAATTCGATGCGGTGATGCTACTGAGTGGCCGCGCCAAAGCAATCATGATCATCAGAGCGTCTGAAAATTAGGTTGCTGACAGGCGTTGATTCCACCATCTTTCGCGCCGAGCAATCACTCGGCACAATGCCACCGGTTTGGCAGCAGCATTACAATCCGCTCGGCTCGCTGGCGCTGTCCACCTTGGTGGCAGCGGCGCCGGTGGCCGCCTTGCTCTGCGCCATCGCGCTGTGGCGGATGCGCATTCATCTTGCGGCCCTGGGCGCGCTGGCGCTGGCCTGGGTGATTGCCGTGGCGGTTTACAGAATGGCTTGGCAGGCCGCCACCGCGGCCGCCTTATTCGGCGCGGCCTACGGTCTGTTTCCCATCGGCTGGATCATTCTCAACCTGATTTTTCTCTATGATTTGACGGTGCAAAAAGGATCGTTCGCCGTGTTGCGCGGCAGTCTGGCCACTTTGGCCCCGGACCCGCGTGTCCAAGTCATTTTGATTGCGTTTTCCTTTGGCGCCTTTTTTGAGGGCGCGGCCGGGTTCGGCACGCCCGTGGCCATCTCCAGCGCCATTCTTATCCAATTGGGCTTTCGTCCGTTGATGGCCTCCGGGTTGTCGCTCATCGCCAACACCGCCCCGGTCGCCTTCGGCGCTTTGGGCACTCCCGTCATCGCCTTGAGCGGCGTGACCGGGATTGATGTCTTGAAACTCTCGGCCATGATCGGAAGGCAATTGCCGCCGTTCTCGTTGATCATTCCGTTTTGGGTCGTGTGGGCCATGGCTGGTTTTCGCGGCATGATCGAAGTCTGGCCGGCCGCGCTGGCCGCCGGCGCCTGCTTCGCCATCCCGCAATACTTGATCTCCAATTGGCAAGGCCCGTGGCTGGTTGATATTGTTTCATCGTTGTCCTCGATTCTGGCCACCGTCGCGCTGCTCAGATTCTGGCGGCCGAGGCGCCTCTGGCCATTGGAGGACGCTCCGGCCGCGCCGGGCCGGCCCGTTTGCTCGCGCGGCGACCTGGCGCGGGCCTGGGCGCCGTGGTTATTGTTGACGGTCTTTGTTTTTGCATGGGGACTGCCGCCAGTGAAGAATTTTCTCAATCGCGTGGCAGCCGTGGACAGGTGTCAATGGACGGTCCCTTATTTGCACGAGCGCGTGGCGCGCGGACCGGAGGTCGCCTTGCCGGGCGCGCCGCCGGAAAAGGCGATCTACAAACTGGAATGGCTCTCCGCCACCGGCACCGGCATCCTCCTGGCGGCCCTGTGTGCCGGGCTTTTGATGGGCCATCGGCCCGCCGGCATGCTGGCCATTTACGCGGGGACGATTTGCCGTCTTCGCTTTTCGTTGTTGACCATCGCGGCCATGCTCTCCATCGGGTACGTCACGCGCTATTCCGGGACCGACGTGACGCTGGGGCTGGCGCTGGCCCGCACCGGCCCGCTTTATCCGTTTTTTGGCACGATGCTGGGCTGGCTGGGCGTCGCGTTGACCGGCTCCGACACCGCCTCCAACGTGCTCTTCGGCTCGTTGCAAACAATCACCGCGCGGCAACTGGCTCTCAACCCGGCGCTGATGGCCGCCGCCAACAGTTCCGGCGGCGTGATGGGCAAAATGCTCGACGCCCAAAGCATCGTCGTCGCCAGCACGGCGACCAACTGGTACGGGCACGAAGGCAAAATTCTGCGCTACGTTTTCTTCCACAGCCTGGCGCTGGCAGCGCTGGTGGGTTTGCTGGTCTTCTGGCAGGCCTATTCCTGAGGCGTATGCATGCAGTCGAAGACCACGACAGGAAGATTTTGACAGGATTAACAGGATTAACAGGATGGAAAAGAGGATGTGGCATCAGAACTGATCCCTCACCGTTGAGGTGATCTCCGTTTCCCGTATTTCATCCTGTTAATCCTGTTAATCCTGTCTAAATTCAGTTCTTCAACTGCATCGTTGGCTATGCGGACGCGCGCAGCCCGGTTTTTGCGCTGTCTTGACTTCCTGTCACGCTTGCAGAAAACTTATGCGGTATGGTTGAACCCAAGGCCAATGATTTAATGGAAAGGATTGTCTCCTTGTGCAAACGCCGGGGGCTGGTCTTCCAGTCCTCCGAAATCTACGGAGGCATCAACGGCTTTTGGGATTACGGCCCTCTGGGCGCCGAACTCAAACGCAACGTCAAGGATTACTGGTGGCGCGTCATGACCCGGCTCCGTGATGATGTAGTCGGCCTGGAGGCGACCATTATCATGCACCCCAAAATCTGGGAGGCCAGCGGCCATACCACCACCTTCGCCGATCCCATGGTGGATTGCCTTCTGACCAAAAAGCGCTACCGCGCCGACCAGATTGATCCCCAAAGCGGCGTGGCTTATCACTACTCCGGCGCGGAGGACAACGCGATGGCGGCCGGCGAAAAGCCCAAGACGAGCGGCGAGCCGTATTCGTTCCTTGTGCCGGATGTCAAACATATCGAGCGCGCCCGCCAGGCGGCCAAAACTTTCTATAGGCAGCGCGGCGTGGGCGATCCGCGTTTGCTGGGGGAACGGACCGAAATCGTGCAGAATTCAACGCGCTACAATCCGGAGAATGGCAGTCTTTTGACCGAGCCGCGCTTGTTCAATCTGATGTTCAAAACCTACGTCGGACCCGTGGAAAGCGCCGAGAACGTGGCCTATCTTCGCCCGGAAACGGCGCAAGCCATTTTCGCCCAATTCAAGACGGTGGCCGAGGTGTCCCGGCAGAAGGTGCCGTTTGGGATTTGCCAGATCGGCAAGGCCTTTCGCAACGAGATCAATCCGCGCAATTTCACTTTCCGCTCGCGCGAGTTCGAGCAGATGGAACTGGAGTTTTTCATTCGGCCCGATGAGGCGGTCGAAGCCATTGCCGGCAGTGTGGCCCAGCCGGACGGGGCTGGACATCCGGGAGCGCCGCAGGCCAATTGGGGCTGGCAGATGTGGCACAAATACTGGGTCGAGGAACGCCTGGCCTTCTACGAACAGATCGGCCTGCCCCGCGCCAGCCTGGTCGAGTACTGGCAAAAGCCGGCGGAATTGGCCCACTATGCCCGCGCCACAGTGGACATTCTTTACAAGTTCCCGTTCAGCAAGCGCGACGACAAAGGGGAATTGGCCGGCGAGGAACTTGAAGGGGTGGCCGCCCGCAGCGATTTCGACCTTTCGCAACATCAACGGTTTTCCGGCAAGGGCATGACGGTTTTCGATGAGGAGTTGAAGGCGGCTTTCGCCAAATTGGACGACGGCAGGAAAACGGCGCTGGCCACGCGCTATTTCGAGAACCGCCGGGCGTACCTGATCAAAGCGAATGAGCCGGCGGAACAGGCCGAACGGCTGGCGCGCGAGGAAGCCGCCGCGCTGGCCAACGGCACTTACATCCCTCACGTCATCGAGCCTTCCGCCGGCGTGGACCGACTGGCCCTGGCGCTGATCTGCAATGCCTATTGCGAGGACGAGGCGCCGGACGAGAAAGGGAAGCTGGAGAAGCGCGTGGTCATGCGTTTCAGTCCCAGAATCGCCCCAGTCAAGGTCGCCGTCTTTCCGCTGCTCAAGAACCGGCCCGAACTGGTGGCCAAGGCTTTGCAAGTTCGGGATTTGCTTCGGCCGCTGATGACGGTATATTACGATGATGGCGGCGCCATCGGCCGGCGTTACCGGCGGCAGGATGAGGCGGGCACGCCCTTTGGCGTGACGATTGATTTCGACACGCTGGGCGAGAAAGGCGAAGAACTCAAGGACACCGTCACGTTGCGCGACCGCGATACCATGAAACAAACACGGGTGAAAATAAGTGATTTGCCGGCTCTGCTGCAGGAGCGAATTCGATAATGTCAATTCAGGCCAAGGTTTCCATTCAAGAAGTGTCGGCTCTCGTGCCGGAGGAGCACCTAAGAAAACGCGCTCCCACGCTCTACGCCATCATTATTTTCAAGCTCGTCAAAGGCGTTCTCTTTTGCGCTTTTGGCGTCGTCCTGTTTTTCCAGGCCACCCATGACCTGCCCGCGGAATGGGAAGACCTGCTTAAGCAACCCTTTGTCGAGCATGTTTTCGAGCGCCTCCGCATCCACCCGGAAAACAAGTTTTTCCAGCATCTCGCCGAGCAAATTGCCAATGTGACCGAATCTCAGGTCCGTGTTTGGGCGCTTGGCATCATACTCTTCTCGCTCTTTCCGCTGGTGGAAGGGATTGGGATGCTCTACCGCGCCTTCTGGGCGGGATGGCTGGCCATTGGGGAATCGGCTTTCTTCGTGCCCATCGAAATCTACGAATTGGGCAGGAAGTTTTCGCCTTACATGCTGGTGGTGATGCTCATTAACGTCATTATCGTTTGGTATCTTTACGTCAACCGCGAGGCGCTCTTTCGCCACCACCATCCGCACCACAAGCATTAGTCATTTGAATTCACAATGAGGGCCGCGTATCTGGCAGAAAATTCCCGCACGATGCTGTCGCCTATAACGCTCGGCTCCTGCGTGGCATCCAATCGGAACAAATACGGCTTCTCGATGCTGTTGAAAATCGCTCTCGCCTTTTCGAGGGTGCCGGTGGTTTCAAAATGATTGGCCCGATCGCCGCGAGTTCTTATTCTCTCCAACCCAAATTTGGGCTCGATGTCAAGAATCACAAGCAAGTCAGGTTCGGGGGCAAACAATTCGTTCTGGCGCAAAAGCTCATTCGGGTCAATGCCTCGCGCCCCCTGGTAAGCCATCGTGGAAAAATAATACCGGTCCGCGATCACAATGTGCCCGGCCTGCAAATGTGGATTGATCACGGTTTCGACATGCTCGCGCCTGTCTTTTAGGAAAGTCTCGACTTCTTCTTCCAACGACAGACGACCTGTCAGCGCCGAATCCCGCAGAATCTGTCCCCACTTGCCGGTCGTTGGCTCCTTTGTCCTGATGACGCAGAGCTTCTTTTCCTGCAAGCGTTCCTGGACGAGATGGGCCTGGGTCGTTTTACCGGTTCCGTCAATTCCTTCAATAGCAATGAGAAATCCTGAAAAGTGATGCGGTCCATTCATGTGTTGCACTGTGTGATTTCAAAAAAATGAAAGCAAAACCTTTCGGCGAAAACTTGTCCACATTATGCACAAGGGCCATCGCCAGGGACTTCTAGTTATCACATACTTTATTCACGTTCTCCCGCACAACTTATTCACCGGGAATTTAATCGAAAACCACTGAAGCACAGTGGATTCATCCCCACACCTCCGCCTGCCGCAACTGCTTGAGCAAGAGCTGCTCCAGCGGCGTTTCGGAGCTGACACTGAAAAAGCTCATCCCGCGACCCTGGCAAAACTCCCGCAAACGCTGGCAAAAGTTTTGCACGGTTTGCTGGTAGGCCTTGAGCCGGTACTTGCCAAAAGTCACTTCCTGCATGACCCCGGTCTCGCAATCCACCAGCCGCAAATCGCCGTAGGTGCCGGGATTCAACTCCTCCGGCGCCAGAATTTGAATGGCATTGACCTGGAAGCCGCGCCCGATCAAGGCGTTCAACCCGGCCTCATACCCGGCCGGATCCAAAAAATCGCTCAACACCACCGCCACCCCCGTTTGCCGCGACGACAAAGCCCCGTGCCGCAGTCCCTCGTTCAAATCCGCCGCGCCGCGCGCTGTCACCTTGGAAAGATTCTGAAAGAATTCCAGCGACGATTTTCGACCCCGCACCGCGCGCAAGCCGCCCCGCGCCGCCATTTCCGCGCTCAGGGCGGCGGCGTCCACGTTGGACGCGGCGGGGTCCGGTTGCGGGAAAATGTGAACGGTCACGCGGTCAAATCCGCACAAGGCGACGTATCCCACCGCCGCCGCCACTTGCCGCGCGAAATCGAACTTGGGCGGCGCGCCGAAGGTCATGGATTCGCTGGCGTCAAGAAAAATGCGGACGGGCAATTCCCGCTCCTCCTCGTAAAGTTTGAGGAACAGTTTGTCCAGCCGTCCATAAAGGTTCCAATCCAGGTAGCGGAAATCGTCGCCGGCCACATAATTGCGGAAATCGGCAAACTCCACCGATTGTCCGCGGGCCTTGCTGCGGCGTTCGCCTTTGGCGGAGCTTTTGGAACGGCGGGCGGCCAGCAGTTGAAATTGTTCCAGCCGCCGCAGCAGTTCAGGAGTCAGCAGCGCCATACCCGGCCCTACGCTTCGACCAACGTGGCATCCCTGGGCACGTCCTTGAGAATCTGCGCGATGATATGGTCGGTCGTGACGCCTTCGGCCTCCGCCTCGAAATTCAAAATCAACCGATGCCTCAGCGCCGGCAGCGCCACCGCCTGGATGTCCTCGAAACTCACGTTAAATCGCCCGTGGGTCAGCGCGCGCACCTTGGCCCCCAGCAACAGGGTCTGGCCCCCGCGCGGGCTGCTGCCGAAGCGCAAGTATTGATTGGCGATGGGCGCGGCCGTTTCCGTTTTGGGATGCGTGCCCAGAACCAGCCGCACCGCGTAATCCTTGACGTGCGAGGCCACGGGCACCTGGCGGACCAATTGTTGCAAGTCCACAATTTGCTCCTTGGCCAGCACGCGCTTGATTTCCGCTTTGACCCCTTCGGTCGTGCGCGTCAGCACCTCGGTCAATTCCTCCCCGCTTGGATAGCCCACGATCAATTTGAAAAAGAATCGGTCCAACTGCGCCTCCGGCAGAGGATAGGTTCCTTCCTGGTCAATGGGATTTTGCGTGGCCAGCACGAAAAACGGCTCGGCCAGCTTGCGGATTTCTCCCCCGGCCGTGACGCTCTTTTCCTGCATCGCCTCCAGCATGGCCGATTGCGTTTTGGGCGTGGCGCGGTTGATTTCGTCGGCCAGGACGAGATGGGCGAAAATAGGCCCGCGCTGAAATTCGAACTCACGCCGTCCGCCCGGCGATTCCATGACGATGTTGGTGCCCAGGATGTCCGCCGGCATGAGGTCCGGCGTGAACTGGATGCGGTTGAAGCTCATATCCAGCACCTCGCTCAAAGTGCGGACCAGCAAAGTTTTGCCCAGCCCCGGCACCCCTTCCAGCAGCACGTGGCCGCCGCCGAAAATGGCGATCAGCGTGCCCTCGACGATTTCGTGGTGGCCGACAATGACCTTGCCGACTTCGGAGCGAACGGATTCGTAGGCCCCGCGGAAGGATTCAATCTGTTCTTCGGTGCTCATGTGTCTTTGGTGCGCTTCTTGTCCGTTCATATTGCTATACCGTCCCGGCCAAAAAGCAACCCTGATCTCGGCGCTGGAGAGCGGAGCGCCGCGACGTCCTGAAATCATGGGATTCGCGGCGCTCGCCCCGAAAAATGTGGAATGTTGAATTCTTTGCGCGTATCTACATCATTACTGGCTTAAACGGTAGAACATTTGGCTCCCGGTGACGGAATTGGTCACTGTGAATTGCCCGCTGATGAGGACAGGCGCGGGAGAATTGGTGGTCCAGACCGCCGATGAACCAAGGTTTGTGGCGGATTGCAAAGTGAATCCGGCGTCGTTGGTCGGCCATGTCAATATGACATTGGTTCCGGCAGCCGTGATGGCCAGTTGGGGCGCTCCGACCGACGGCAGTGAAATGCTGAATATCGTGCCAGAACCGAAAACGCCGCCATTTTGGGCCGTTCCGTAAAGCGTGTTGCTCGATAAAATCAATTGGTCAAGCGGATAATAGCCATCGCTGTTCGTGTAACTGGGATATGCAGAAATGCCATCAGAGATCGCCGTCGTGAAACCATGCAGGGTCGTAAAATTCGAGCCGTTGGTGTTGACGGAGAACACCGTGCCATTGCCCGCATCGCCGCCTCGATTCGCCGTCCCATAAAGTGTGTTGCCCGATAGAATCAATCCGGCCCAAGGCATCGAGCCGTCGCTGCCATTAGTGAAACTATACAGGGTCGTGAAATTGGAGCCATTAGTGTTTAGGGCAAAGACCGTGCCAAAGCCCGAAAGGCCGCCTGCATACGCCGTCCCATACAGGGCGCTGCCTGATAAAATCAAACCTCCGAAAGGTTGCGATCCGTCGCTGCCGTTGGTGAAGCTATATAGAGTCGTGAAATCGGAGCCATTGGTGTTGATGGCAAACACCGTGCCAAAGCCTGATTGTTCTGTTGGAATGAAGCCGCTGCTGGTCGTTCCGTACAGGGTGTCGCCCGATAAAATCAGTCCGGCATAAGGACATGCTCCGTTGCTGTCGCCAGTAAAAGAATGCAGGTTCCTAAAATCTGTGCTGTCGGTGTTGACGGCGAACACCGTGCCCTGACCCAAGCTGCCACCATCAAACGCAGTCCCATACAGGGTGTTGCCAGATAAAATCAATGCGCCATAACAAAAACCTCCGTCGCCGTTGGTGCCAAAGGTACCCCCACTACCCGAGAACGGCGTGAAATTATGCACGGCCGCATAAGGCCCGCCGTTGATTTGGACCGAGAACACGGCGCCATCCCTCCCGCTGCCACCAAATGGCGCCGTTCCATACAGGATGCCGTCCGATAAAATCAACGCGGTAACCGGATCACTTGCGTCGCTGTAAGTGAGAGTGTGCAGGTTCGTAAAACTCATGTCATCGGTGTTTAGGGCAAACACCGTGCCAGTGCCATCAATGCCGCCATACTGCGCCGCCCCATACAGGGTATCGCCTGACAAAAACAAACCGGCTGCCGGTAAAGCTCCGTTACTATTGGTATAAGTTGGGTAAATGTCTGCCGAGAAACTATACAGAGTCGTGAACGTCTGCGCTCTCGCCTGGCCGGCCAGCATCAAAGCAAGCCCGGCCATCAGCGCGGGCAGGAGGAATGATTGTTTGATGCAAGCATTCATAAAGCATCATTGCCTGTTTCCGCCCTCCTCGATTCGGTAGAGATCGGTCTTGGTGCGGAGATAGAGCGCGCGACCGGAAACGGCGGGCGAGGCCATGAACCCGCTCGCCAGTTGATTGGTGGCCAACGACTCAAAGGCGCGCCCGGCCTTCAACACGGTGCTTGTTCCTCCGCGGCTGAAACAATAAATCCGCCCGTCGCCGTAAAGCAGGGACGCGGAGTAGTCGCCCCCGATTCGTTCGCGCCAGACTTCGGCGCCGTCGGCGGTTTGAAAACAGGAGGCAATTCCACTTTCGTTGACCATGTAAAGCAGACCGTTGTCCACGGTGCCCGAAGTCTGGCTCGGCGCCGCGCGCGCGGCCCGCCACACCACCGCGCTGCCGGGCAGTTCGCCGTGACCGTCCACGCGCGCCGCCAGCACTTCGGACTTGCCGTTGCCGGTGGAGAAAATGGCCAGCCCGCTGTCGAAAATGGGACGCGAGGCCGGCGAATACGCCGTGGTGACCAGCTTCCATAATTCGCGCCCCGTGGCCGGGTCGTAACTGTAGGCGGCCCTGGTCCCGACGCTGAGCAACTGTTTGCCGCCGGCAACGTCAATAACAATGGGCGTCGAAAACGCCTTGCGATAATCACCGAAGTTCATCGGCTGGCCGTTGCCGTCGAAGTCGTTCCATTGGGCGGTGCGATCCGTTTTCCAGACCGTCGCGCCCGTGTTCTTGTCCAGGCCGGCCATGTATTGCAGGTCAATGCCGTCCAGCGACAGGATCAGGAGATTGTTCCACAGGATGGGCGAGGAGCCGGGGCCGCGAAAATGGCGGCAAGGCAGATCATCGCGCTTCCACAGGACTTTGAAGGTGGCCGTGTCCAGGCAGGCGGTGCCGTAACTGCCGAAATTGACATACACCCGGCCCGGCTCCAGCACGGCCGAAGGGGAGGCGTAGCAATTGAAATTAACGGCGGCGCCCAGCGATTCGGGCTTGTCGCAGTGAAAAATCTTTTCGTCAAAAAGAATTTTCCCGGTCTCCTGGTCCACGCAGACGGCGAAGAAATCGTGGCCGTCAATCGTGGCCGTGGTGAGCCAGATCTGCCCGTTGAGGATGACGGGCGTGGACCAACCCCGGTAAGGAATGGGCGTCTTCCACTTGACGTTCTCCGTTTCGCTCCAATGCAGAGGCAAGCCCAGCAAATTGGTTTGGCCGGGGGCCGTCGCGCGCCCGTCGAACCAGGGACCGCGAAAATCGGGCCAATCGGCGCGCGCGGACGCGGCCAGACAGCAACAGGACCATAGAATGAGGCTGGTAAATTTGCGCATATCGGCGCCCACTCTACACGACGCATTTAAAAATTGCACGCACAACGCTGTGAACCTGCGATTGCGCGGGACTGGCCTGTTCCACACAAATCTAATTTGACGACTCAACTCCGGCGCGGTACTCTGGCGCCAGTGCAATTGACAATAGACATTTCCGACAAGCTGGCCCGGCAAGTGCAACCTGAACGCGAGCATCTGGAAGAAATTCTCCAACTTGGCTTGCAACTGCACCGGGCGCAAGTTTCCGGCCTCAGACGCGAGTTTCTGGCCTTTCTCGCCCGCGGCCCGCAATCGAGCGAGATTATTGCCTTCCAACCCTCGTCCGAGGCAGTCCAACGGGTGCGTGACCTTCTTCAGCGCAACAAGGAGGGAAACCTGTCGCCAGAAGAGGAGGCCGAAATGGACGATATCGCCGAACTTGACCACCTCGTCACCCAAGTCAAAGCACAGGCACGGCTGCATTTACGCGCCGCTTGATGAGCGCCCAGTGGATTCCTGCCGAGCTGCGGGCCGAGGTGCGCCATCGGGCGCGTGGCCGTTGCGAATATTGTGGCGTGCATGAAGCAGACGTGGGCGCTCCGCATGAGCCTGATCACATCATCGCCGAACAGCATGGAGGCCAAGCTACTGCGGAAAACCTGGCGTATGCTTGCTACCACTGCAACCGTTACAAAGGAGCAAATCTCGCCTCGGTTGATCCTGAGAGCGGCCAGCCCGTTTTCCTTTTCCAGCCGCGCCGGGACACTTGGGCGGACCATTTCAGAATTGATGGGGCCTTTATAGTTGGCCTGACGCCTGTGGGTCGAACAACATCAGCATTGCTCAGATTCAACGCGCCGGAAAGATTGGAAAGCCGGCGATTGCTCGTCCTGGCGCAACGGTATCCCTGCTAAAAGTTCAAAGGCGTCAAGCGTCCTCAGGACTGAGACCGGACCCGAATCAGGCCGCGAGCGACGCCCTTAAAGCGTGAAAAAAACTCCAGCGGAGTTTCCCATGGTACACGGGACTTATTGAATTCATTGGCCGCCACAACCACCGCCATCGGTTTTCCATGCCGGTTGATCGTTTGTGGTCCTTCAGTTCGCGCGAGTTAAATCACCCGGTTCAATTGGTTTTTTGCGTAAAGCCCTGAAGAATGCTCCACCCACAATTTTCTTGCCCCGGCCGGCCCGGAAGCGGATTCTTGCGAACCAGCAAAGACAACGACAAAATGTTATGAATGATGAGTGTTTCGCCGCGATGCGGCCAGATGATCGCATCCGATTTCGCCTGGCCGGTGTCTTCGTCAGCCTGGCCATTGTTGCTTCCGTCGGAGCGCAAAGTTCCACGCCGGCAGCCGAAGGCCGGCCGCGTGCCATTTCCGAAAAAGATTTATTCGACTTCGTCTGGATTGCCAACCCGCAACTCTCGCCTGATGGGACGCGCGTCGCGTTTACCCGCGTTGATGCGGACGAGAAACGCACCGGTTATGAAAGCTCTATCTGGATGGTCTCCACCTCCAGCGGCGAACCTCCCGTCCGGATGACCAACGGCAAACATGACGCGCAACCACGCTGGTCGCCAGACGGCAAACGCATCGCCTTTGTCCGAGGCGGCGACAAGGACGAAACCGGCAAGCCCAAGCCCGGCCAATTGGCTACGTTGCCGCTCGCGGGCGGAGAAGCCCGGGTCATCACTGATCTGCCGAAAGGAGCAGGCGGCCCGGTCTGGTCACCCGACAGCTTGCGCATCGCATTTCTGAGCACCACGACGCAGGACGATATCGAGAAGGCCCAGCGCAAAAAGAGTCCCGCAAAGAGCGCCGAGACCAAGAACGCGGAAGGTGCGCAGAAAGCCGCTCCGGCCAAAGAACCGCAGCGGGAGAGCGAGCATGAATCCGACGTCCACATCATCAGCCGCGCGGAATATCGGAGCAACGACGAGGGCTTTCTTGATCCCAAGCGCCACGCCCACATCTGGGTGGTGGACGTGTCCGCCGCCTCCGATGAGATCATCAAACCCGTCCAACTCACGACGGGCGATTTCGACGAGCGCGACTGCATTTGGAGCCGTGATGGTTCGCGCCTTTACTTCCTCACCCAACATCTCGAAGAGCCTTATTACGAACTCCCGAGCACCGACATTTACACCATTCCGGCGGCCGGCGGAATCGCTGAAAAGCTCGCCGCGATTTCCATGCGCATCAAAGATTTGTGTCTTAGTCCGGATGGCCGCCAGTTTGCGTTCCACGGTTCGATTACTCAGCCGATCCGCTCCTATTCACAGCCCGATCTATGGGTCATGAATGCAGCCTCCAACGCGCCACCGAGAAACCTAACCGCCAATTATGATTTTGATATGGGTAGCGGTGTCGGCGGCGACAACACTGCTCCGCGCGGCGGCAGCGGGCTTTCGCTCCACTGGTCACCGGATGGCCACTGGCTGTTCGACGTCGTCGCGAAGCAAGGGCGAATGCTTCTCGTTCGCGTCAATGCCCAAAGCGGCGCGGTAAGGCAGCGTTAATAAATAAAGGTAGCAACTCATATTGAGGAGTTTGGCCTAATGACATAGTTCCATTCACCATGGAACTGATTGCGTTCGACGTTGACCCGCTTCATTTCTTGGTTGGAAACTCT
>Ga0302326_10001802_pt1 | contig 53466 bp, 44 predicted proteins | sample Palsa_T0_3_FD_202264 | JGI IMG/M metagenome (GOLD analysis project Ga0302326, IMG submission 202264) | Peat permafrost microbial communities from Stordalen Mire near Abisko, Sweden - Palsa_T0_3 | ecosystem: Environmental > Terrestrial > Soil > Palsa > Peat permafrost | place: Sweden: Abisko...
CGGCCCTCAACTCCCCATGTCTAAAACTCCACAATTTTCCAATGAGAAATCTATTTCCGCACTCGATCTCCGGGGCGAGGACAAAAAGTCATCGGCGGCGGCAAATAGTGAATGGATCGGAGGGTATGGCGAAGCGCCCGTGGGCGCGAACTTAAAATCAAACGGCACTTGGGAATTTTCGGTATGGGCTCCGGCTCGAGAAAGCGTCGTCCTGCATCTCTCTCCCCGCTCCGGCGAGCCTTCTTCTCTCGATCGTTCGATTACGATGACCAAAGACGAGAACGGCTACCATCGCGCTGTCGTCGACGACCTCGCTCCGCACTCTCGTTACGTCTATCGTCTCGACCATTCAAAGGAATATCCGGATCCTGCATCACGATTTCAGCCCGATGGCGTGCATGGCCCTTCCGAAATCGTTGACTTGTCCGATTTCGATTGGACCGATACCGGCTGGCAACCTCCGAGTATCAAGGACAGCATCTTCTACGAACTGCACGTCGGCACATATTCTGAAGACGGCACGCTCGACGGCCTGCACGTGCACTTGGCCCAATTGGCCGATCTCGGAATTACGGCGATCGAACTCATGCCCCTGGCGCAATTTCCTGGGTCGGGCAATTGGGGCTACGACGGCGTATACCCTTTCGCGGTTCAGAATACTTATGGCGGTCCCGGCGCGCTTCAACGATTCGTGAACGCCGCGCATGGTCTTGGGCTCGCGGTCGCTCTCGATGTCGTCTACAACCACCTCGGACCGGAGGGAAGTTACCTAAACCAATTCGGACCCTACTTCGCAACCAAATATAAAACGCCCTGGGGCTTGGCGATTAATTTCGACGGACCTGAGAGCGGCCCGGTTCGCCAGTTTTTTATCGAAAACGCTCTACAATGGTTCAATGACTTTCACATCGATGTTCTGCGACTCGATGCAGTTCACGGGATTTTCGACTTTGGTGCGTTCCACTTTCTCGCTGAACTTCAGCGCCGCGTTGAGCTGGCAAGCGAGCAGCTTGGCCGGAAGCTCTACTTGATTGCGGAAAGCGACCTGAACGATTCGCGAGTATTGCTGCCGCCTGAAAAGGGCGGGTATGGGCTGGCCGCACAGTGGAGCGATGATTTCCATCATTCGCTTCACACACTCCTTACTCACGAGGCGGCCGGATACTACGCTGATTTCGGCAGTCTGAATCATCTCGCTACTGTTCTTCGCGAGGGATGGTTTTACCGCGGACAGTATTCCCAGCACCGCCGACGGCGTCACGGAAATTCTCCGGAGGGAATTTCGCGCTCGCGACATGTGGTGGGCAGCCAGAACCACGACCAAGTCGGGAACCGGGCGCGCGGCGATCGCTTGGCGTCCCTTGTAGATTTCGAAGCTCAAAAGCTGGCCGCGGGCGTGACTCTGCTCTCCCCTTTTGTACCGCTGCTATTCATGGGTGAAGAGTATGGGGAGACCTCGCCTTTCCAGTATTTCACCAGCCACGGAGATAAAGATTTGATCGAAGCGGTTCGCCGTGGGCGGCGCGAGGAATTCGTCGAGTTCGGATGGGACACAGAGATTCCCGATCCTCAGAGCGAAGCCACGTTTAATATCTCAAAGTTGCATCACGAACTGCGAGATCACAATCCTCATCGCGCGCTGCGATTGCTATATCAGGAGCTGATTCGGTTTCGCCGGGCCAACAATCTGGGGGCAGAAGCCAATCTGGAAATCACGGAAAATGAGTCTCTGCAAGTCTTGACCGTTCTCAGAAAATCGCCCGGCTCTGAATTGCTGATGATCTTCAATTTCGCAGAGAAGGACGTCGAACTTTTGAGTGCGGTGCCGGCTGGCTCATGGATTCCGGAGCTCTATTCCGCCGAATCCCAATGGCTCGGGCCAGGCAGTTCCCTACCGCCGAACTTGGACTCTGGAACCGCTATCGTCCTATCGAGGCACTCATTTGTCGTGTTGAGACAGAAACACAAAGGCCAAACATAATGCGATATGTGTGCGTGCACGGGCATTTTTATCAGCCACCGAGAGAGAATCCATCGCTCGAAGTGATTGAACTTCAGGATTCGGCCTATCCGTATCACGACTGGAACGAGCGCGTCTCCGCGGAGTGTTACGCGCCGAATGCAGTCTCGCGCATTCTGGATAACCAGCGGCGGGTGACTGAACTTTTTAACAACTACGCAATCATCAGTTTCAATTTCGGCCCCACTTTGCTGTCGTGGATGCAAGAAATGGCGCCGAGAGTCTACGCGTCGATCCAAACCGCCGATAAACTGAGCCAGGAAAGATTCGGCGGCCACGGTTCCGCTATGGCGCAAGGCTACAATCACATGATTCTCCCGTTGGCCAATCGCCGCGACAAGCTGACCCAAGTGCTATGGGGAATACGAGATTTCGAATTTCGATTTGGCCGGAAACCCGAAGGTATGTGGCTTCCGGAGACGGCCGTAAATATCGAAACTCTGGAAGTTCTTGTAGAATGCGGAATCCGCTTCACGATACTGGCGCCCAGACAAGCCAAGCGCGTGCGCCGCAAAAACGGCCGCAAGTGGATTGATGTTAGCGGCGACAAAATTGATCCCAGTCGCGCCTACGTCGTCAATCTGCCTTCGAAAAAAACAATTAGTGTTTTCTTCTACGACGGTCCAATTTCGCAAGCCGTCGCATTTGAGGGATTACTAAACGATGGTCAGAGATTCGCCGACCGTTTGATGGGCGGCTTTTCCGATGCCAGAACTTGGCCGCAACTTGCGCATATCGCGACCGATGGTGAGAGCTACGGTCATCATCACCGCCACGGGGAAATGGCGCTGACTTATGCTCTCCATGACATCCAGGAGAAAAAGCTAGCCGAGCTGACGAACTACGGACAATTTCTTGAGAAATTTCCAGCAGACCATATTGTCGAAATCGTTCCTGACAGTTCGTGGAGTTGCGCCCATGGAGTCGAGCGCTGGCGCTCTAACTGCGGATGCAACTCCGGCGGCCATCCCGGTTGGAATCAAGAATGGCGGGCACCGCTCAGAGCCGCGTTGGACTGGCTGCGCGACACACTGGCGGCTATTTTCGAGGAGCAAGCGCCGGCGGTTTTAAAAGACCGGTGGAAGGCGCGCGATGAATATATCCAGGTAATCCTCGACCGCTCGGATGAGTCGCTGGCTTTGTTCTTTTCGGCTCACGGAGCTGGTTCGAATGACGATGCCGCGCATGTTCGAGCTCTGAAACTGCTGGAAATGCAACGCCACGCGCTGTTGATGTACACCAGTTGCGGTTGGTTCTTCGACGAGGTTTCAGGTGTCGAAACGGTTCAGGTGATCCAGTATGCCGGCCGCGCGCTGAGGTTGGCGCAGGAATGCACAGGAAAAGAACTTGAAACCGAGTTCCTTGCCCATCTGAAACTCGCGAAAAGCAATCTGCCAGAACATGGCGACGGCGCTCAGATCTACGAGAAGTGGGTGAAGCCGGCGTACATAGATATCGAACGCGTGGCAGGTCACTTTGCTATCAGTTCCCTGTTTGAAAATTACGAAGACAAATCCACAATTTATTGCTACAGCGTCGATCGCACAAAGTCTTCGCTCGAAGCCGACGGAAAGCTGCGTCTCGGCATCGGCCAAGCGCGATTCAGCTCGCAAATCACGCGCGAATCAGCGGATTTCGAATTCGCCGTCGTCCATCTTGGCGAGCACAACGTCATCGCCGGCGTACGTCCGTCGAATTCCGATGATTACGGCACGTTCTTGAAGAATCTGTCTGAAGTTTTCTTTCGCGCGGATATAGCCGAAATAATTCACCTTTTCGATGATACGTTTGGCGTCCGCACATTCTCGCTGCGATCCCTCTTCCGCGACGAGCAGCGCAAGGTAACCAATCTGATTTTGGCTGATTCCCTCTCTTCCGCCGCGGCCGCTTATCGCTCGATTTACGACGCCCAGGCTCCTTTGATTCGTTTTCTTTATGACTTGTCGATTCCGGTGCCGCCTGCACTGAAGGCCGCGGCCCAGGTCGTACTCAACAACCAATTGCGCCTGGCATTTGAGAAGACTGACCTCGACACTGGCAGCGTCCAGGGTTTTCTTCGAGAGGCCCTTGCCAGCCACATCGATATCGATGTAACCACGCTGGAATTTGCGATTCGAAAAAGGCTGGAGAGAGAGGCCGAACAGCTCGCCGGGCAACTGGGCCGGATCGAACAGGTGCGCAAATTCCGGCAATTTATCGACCTCATTTTGTCTCTGCCCTTTCAGATCGACCTGTGGACCGCGCAAAACATTTTGTACAACCCCCTGCGGCAAATGTTAAAAGGCAATCCGGCGGAAGATAACGCCGCGGCCCAAGCACCTCTCAGAGATGAATTGCGCGAGTTGAGCGAGCGGATCAAGATAGCGAGCCTTTAATCCATGAGCGATTCTTCTGCTCTCACCGCGACGTACCGGCTCCAATTCAATAGCAAGTTTCGATTTTCGGATGCGATCGTCCTGGTTGATTATTTGTCGAAACTTGGAATTTCGGACATCTACGCTTCGCCGATTCAGACCAGCCGCAAAGGAAGTACGCACGGCTACGACGTCACAGATCCTGCCCAAATCAATCCCGAAATTGGATCCGTGCAGGATTTCGAACACCTACAAGACGAACTGATCAAGCGGCAAATGCGATTGATTCTGGATATCGTTCCGAATCATATGGCGGCAAGCAGCGAGAACCGTTGGTGGATGGATGTTCTGGAAAACGGCTATGAATCGAGTTTCGCCTCTTACTTCGACATTGACTGGCACCCGGCTTCACGAATTCTCGAGGGGAGGGTCCTGCTGCCTGTCCTCGGCCGCCCGTTTGGCGAAGTATTGGATCGCGGCGAAATACGGCTCTCGTTTGAAAGCGGGAAATTCTTTATTCACTATTTCGACTCGACTTTTCCAGTCACACCGTCGTCCTATCACCGTCTCCTCAGACATCGTATCGATGGACTTGAGGAATTGCTGTCTGAGAGTTCGTCCGCGTACCAGGAGTATTCGGGAATCGTTGCTGGACTGTTGTCATTCGCCGAAAGAATGCGAATCGGATCCGAAACGGACTCCGAAAGGCGAGTCCGATGGGAGTCGATCTGTGAACGTTTGCAACGCCTGGTTGCGGGTAACGTGGAAATCGCCGAGTTCATTGACGAAAATGTCGCGGATTTTAACGGGAGGCCAGGCGACCCCGCGTCCTTGTGCTTGCTCGAACAGCTGTTGAGCGAACAAAAGTACCGGCTTGCTTATTGGTTGGATCCGAACCAACCGATCAATTACCGCCGTTTCTTCGCCATTTCCGATCTCGTTGGTATTCGAGTGGAGGATGCACACGTCTTCGCGGCAACTCATGACCAGATTCTTCGCCTCACCGCGAGGAATGCAATTCGAGGCGTTCGGGTCGACCACATTGACGGTTTGCGCGACCCCGTGGGTTATCTGAATCGGCTTAGTGAGCGTCTGCTCGAACAGTCCCCGGAGTCCGGGCCGCCATATGTCCTCGTAGAAAAGATTCTTTCCAACGATGAGTCGTTGCCAGCCGACTGGCAAGTTTCAGGCACGACCGGATACGAGTATCTGAATATCGCGAACGGTCTGTTCGTTTTTCCGCCCGGAGCGAGTCAGTTGGCCAAAGGCTATTCTGAATTCATCGGCAAGGAAATGAACTTTGCCGACGTCATCTACGACAAAAAGAAACTCGTGATGAATAACCTGCTGCGAGTTGAAATGCTGTCGCTCGGCCGGCAACTTGCTGACCTTGCAGCTCGCGATCGATACGCAAGAAATTTGCCGCGTCCTGAATTGTTGGACGTCTTAGTTGAAGCGACAGCGTGTTTTCCCGTTTATCGGACATACATCCGGAGTCTCGAGGTATCGGAGTCGTCCAAAATCGTGATCGAACGCGCGATCGATGAAGCTCACAAACGCCGCCCGGAGCTGAACGAAGCGTGCTTCGATTTCTTACGCGATGTGCTGACGCTTTCCAATCCGCCGCACGTTCGCTCGGACCAGCGCGAGGAACGCCTCAACTTTGTGATGCGTTGGCAGCAATTTACCGGGCCGATTGTGGCGAAAGGGATCGAAGATACGGCCCTGTACGTTTACTATCCCCTGCTTTCGCTAAACGAGGTCGGCGGGAATCTCGAGCCATCAAGAATAGCTTCGCGAGAGGACTTTTTCGAATTTATACGCGAACGGCAGCGGCGATGGCCGAATACTTTGAACGCGAGCTCGACACATGACACGAAGCACAGCGAGGACCTCCGCGCACGGCTGAACGTTCTTTCCGAAATTCCTGATGAGTGGTTGTCGAAACTTGGGGAGTGGTCGAGAGAAAACGCCTCGGAGAAAAAGTTGGTTGACGGGCGCGACGTCCCCGACGCCAACGAAGAGTATCTTATCTACCAAACCTTGCTCGGCTTATGGCCGCGTGACGAATCCGATCTGCCTTCAATCTGTGCGCGCCTTCAGTCCTACATTATAAAAGCGATTCGCGAGGCGAAGATTCACACGCGCTGGGCGGAGCCAAATCAAGCTCACGAGGGCGCGGTTTCTGGTTTTATTGAACGCATTCTCGATCGGCAGAATCACACGAAATTTCTTTGCAGCATCGCGCATTTCCAGGAACGAATCGGCTATGCCGGCATGATCAACGCCCTTGGCGAGACGTTGCTAAAAATCGCCTGCCCGGGGGTGCCGGATTTTTATCAAGGTTCCGAGTTCTGGGATATTCATCTCGTTGATCCGGATAATCGCAATCCCATCGATTTTCCCATCCGGATCCAAGCCCTCCAAGACTTGATGGATCGTGCAGCTGAAAATCCGGCGGCGATTGGCAGTGAACTCCTCGCCGCATGGCCCGATGGCCGCCTCAAGATGTATGTAATCTGGAGGACTCTCGGATACCGTCGTCAGCATTCCATGTTATTCACCGAAGGAGAGTTCATCCCTCTCGAAGTGGTTGGGCAACAATCCGAGCACGTCATCGCATTTTTGAGACGACAGGGAAAAGATCAAGTGATAGCGATCCTTCCGAGGTGGATGGCTAAGACTTCAGCGAGCTCAGGTGCAGCGGCGACGACAGATTTCTGGAGAGGAACCAATCTTCTGTTGCCGGAAGGATCGCCTATCTCCTGGAGCGATGTCTTTACGGCGTCTTCCACGGAGGCTAAAGGCGAGGCCGGCAAGCAGTGGATCGCGGCAGGAGACTTGTTGAAGGATTTCCCGATCGCATTGCTGGCTGCGAATTCGTAGCTTCTGAGGTAGCCTCTAAGTTGCAAGGCGGAGCGTGAGATTGACCTCCCGCGTCACCCTATCTTTCGAGACGGCATACTCGCGTCTTCACGCATGGCGCGGATGACGATCATCTCCACATCGGTCGCGTGCCACGGGCTTCGAACCACATCGAAGGCGCCCTTGCCGACCGCGTCAAAGTAAAGCTCCCATTCGCCCGTTCCGGTGACCACCACGACGCGAGGAGATTTGCGTTCCGAGTGACATGAATATGTCAAATCGCTGTAGGAACCCTCGGTAAGATGTTCGTCGCAAAAGACGATGTCAACTGATTGCCTGCAAAGGACTTCCACAGCCTGCGCCAACGTTGAACACGCGATTACATCTGCCGGCAGCGCCTCAAGCGTACGGTGCAGCCGCTGGCGGACTTCAAAGTGCGGAGAAAGAACCAGAACGCGAGCCTGCTCTTGCTGTACTGCCGGGCTGCCGTGCACGGTTTTCGTGAGCATCGCGGTCTGAGTGGCAAGCGAAGTCATGGACAAGGGACCCCTTTCGGTTATGTCATCTCGTTCGACAAAGCCGTAGCATCCTTGATAAACGATCGTCATGCGACCGTCAATACATCGAATCCTGCAGTACTTTTCTGGGTATAGCCTACGTAGTTGTCGACCCCGAACAGCACTTGTTGGATCTGCGGCGGCAAAAGCGTTGCCGGTCCAATGCAAAGCGCGAATAAATACTTTCCAACCAGATTCGCGACCAGAACGATTCCCAGAGGCGCAGCAAACCTAGCGCCCTGTTGATATGTCTTCAAGCGCGTCCGCCAGTACCAGAAAAATGCTTCCCTTATACGCAATCATCCGTATCGCGTAAGTTCGCGATCAGCGCGATTCTTACGCTTGGTGCTAAGGCTAGTGCCATGGCACTTGGCTTGGCTTAACAGATATCTGAATGGAGGAATTGATGAAACTGAAACTTGCGGTCGGATTTTTCGTCCTGGCGATGATGGCGCTACCTGGCGCTGCCAAAGCCCAGGACAATATGAGCGACTCAACACAGAAAGCGACTGGCTGTCTAGCGAAAGGCACTGCAGCAAACGCTTATACGCTGACGGACGATAGCGGGAAGGTCTGGGTTCTTCACAGCAAAACCGTGAAACTGGGCGACCACGTTGGCCACACCGTGACCGTCACTGGCACGCCTTCTCAGAAGTCCAAAGGTAACGGCGACAACTCATCCGGCGACGCTTCACAAGGAAACCATCTCCGCGTGACGGACGTCAAAATGGTGAGCGACAGCTGCCAGAAGTAACGGCAGTCGTATTAGGAATATGAGGGTTGCGGCGTAAGCCGCTTTCAATGCCGGCTCGTGTCGGTTCGAGATTCAGACCGCCAAAAACGGACTGGATCAAAGAATCTACACGAGCCAGGCGCCATTCCCCGCTCTCTGCTCGGACACGAGTTTGCGTCTCTGGGAATAATTTTATGCGGATCTTGATCGCAGACGCACTCCGGGCCGCGGGCCGGACACTCAATTCTCACTTCCCTTGAAGGCGCGACACGAAGAATTTCAGGAAACGCTCGGAATCAATGCCTACGGCAACGTCCACGTTTGGCTGAACGGGATTTACACCCACCGACTCGAAATGATCGCCGGCAGAAATCACCTTGTCCACCGTACCGTGCCGGTTGCCAATCGTTTCTCCCCGCGCAAATCGCCCCGCGGTTTCGACGTCGACGTGCATGGGTTTTGTTTGCAGAATAGACGGATCAATTACAGCTCCTACGGCAAGCGCGTCGTGGATCGCGCCACCGCCAAAACCTGTCCCTTGGTACAAACCAATCTGAAACCGAGCCACGGCGGCAGCGAATCTCGCTTCTGGTCCGGCATTTTTTTCAAGCTCCGCGACATCGGCGTTCTTCATCAGCGTGATTTCCGTCACGTCGAGACCAACCATCGTCACCGGCCATCCCGCGTTGAAGACCACATCCGCCGCTTCGGGATCGCAAAACACATTGAATTCACTCGCGCCATTCACGTTTCCGCCTGAAATCGAGCCACCCATCAGAACTACACCTTTCACCAGCGGAACGATCGTTGGATCCTTCAGCACCGCAAGCGCAATATTTGTTTCGGGTCCAACGGGTATCAACGTGATTTCGTGAGGATATTTGTGCACGAGATCGATGATCAAGTCAGGGCCGAAGCGCGGATCGGCTTTGCATCGCGACGCTGGGAGCTGGGCGCCTCCAAGTCCATTCGGCCCATTCCAGAATGGTTCGATGACAAGCGTTCCATGTAGTGGACCCTTCGCTCCTTCGGCCACCGGAATATCGCATCGGCCGGCAAGAGAGGTTATTCCTAAAGCGTTGTCGAGCCCGACTGGCGCGAGCACGTTTCCAGCAACCACTGTCACCGCTTCGACGTGAACTTCCGGCGAATTTAACGCGAGAAGAATCGCGAGCGCGTCATCCGTACCAGGATCGGTGTCAATGATGACGCGTTTTGGCGCTTGAGCACGCGCAGGCGGGGCTCCCAGGCTACCAAATTGAAGTGCGGCAACGCAGAAAACGACTGCGAGGATACGCGCCATTTTGAATTTTGTTTTGAGCATTGAGATGTTCTTCTCCCGAAGTCCGGCATGCTACAGCACGTTTCTTGCAGCGGCTACTCAAATTGCAAGGTAAAATTGCAAAGTCAAATTTCATCGCAATGAAGAATCTTCTCGAACGCCGATGGCCTATTAAGCAACTCAAATCTCCCTCCACTTGTATCTGCCATTCAATCGGTCACACTGGATTCCCCTTCAATAATCTGAATTAAACGGCCGTATCTTTCCCTTCCCCGGCAGATTGGAATTTCGTGCGCATTGGCGTCGATCTTTGGAGGTTCGATGTCTGAGTCCGGCATCCGCCTGTTTAAGTATCTGCGGATATATTGCAGAGCGTCAGCCATTGCTGCGATAGGAGGGGGTTGTCTGGTCCTGTGCGGGTGGATTTTTCACGTTCCGGTATTGAAATCTGTGCTTCCCGGACTCGTAACCATGAAGGTCAATACCGCGTTAGGGATTGGGTTATCTGGGATTTCATTGTGGTTGTTGCTCCCCGATGAATCGAATAGCCGAAGAGCCTATATCGGTCGTTTCGTCGCACTCTTCGTCGCTTTCCTGGGTGCGGCCACATTAGGCGAGTACCTGTTTGGCTGGAGTTTGGAAATTGATCAACTCTTGTTTAGTGATGACGCTTTGCTATCCCTCGGAACGGTTTCGCCGGGACGAATGGCTCCCACCACTACAACAGCATTTATTGCCATCGGACTAGCTCTTCTGCTACTGGACTGGAAGACGCGGCGCGGTCACCGGCCAGCTCAGGGACTGAGTTTGTGGGCCGGGATGGTCGGGATACTGGCCATCACCGGTTATATCTACCATGCAACAGCCCTATATCGAATTCTGCTATATACGCAAGTCGCGTTGCATACGGCGGTAGCTTTGTTTGTGTTGAGTGTTGCCATTATCTTCGCTCGGCCACGGACCGGAATTGCCTGCAATGTGACGAGCGAAGGGCCTGGCGGCGTTATGGCGCGCCGACTGGTGCCTGCGGTTATTTTCATCCCTATTCTTCTGGGCTGGGTTGCCCTGAAAGGACAGAATGCGGGACTGTTCGGGGCGAAATTAGGTTTTGCGCTGTACGCTACCGCGACGACATTCATCTTTGCCGCCTTGGTTTGGTTGACCGCTCGCAACATCAACGAGGAGCACGAACAGCGGAGCGCGGCTGAGATCGAAATCCGCGAGCTGAATATCAGCTTGGAAGCGCGAGTTGCGGATAGAACGCGTGCCTTAGAGTTGCAGACGGCCGTCCTTGCCCAACACGCCGCTTTGCTCGATCTGGCTCACGAGGCCATCATCGTTCGCGACATGCAGAACCGTATTTTATTCTGGAATCGCGGCGCCGAGATCATGTACGCCTGGCCGGCCAAAACAGCCGTGGGCAGGATCACCTATGAATTGCTCAAAACGGAATTGCCTCAGCCCATTGAAGAGATCGAACCTCAACTCCTCCGGCAGGGCCACTGGGAGGGCGGGGTGATTCATCACACTCGCGACGGGATTCGATTAAATGTCAGTACGCGGTGGGCCTTGCAACGCGAGGCGGATGGCACGCCGGTCCGAGTTTTGGCTATCAACCAGGACATCACCGGCCGCAAACAGGCCGAAGAGGCGCTGTTTGTGGAAAAGGAACGTGCACAGGTCACGTTAAACTCCATCGGCGACGCCGTCATTTGCACGGACATCGATGGAAATATCACGTTCCTAAATATAGTCGCGGAGAAAATGACGGGGTGGCTGTGGCAAGACGCGCGGGGCCGGCCAATGGCCGAGGTGTTCCGAATCCTGGATGGAGCGAGCCGCGAAACGATTCCAAATCCGATGGAGTTGGCGATTGGTCAGAACCAAGTCATGAGCCTGCCATTGAACTGCATGCTCGTCCGGCGCGACGGATTTGAAATTCCCATCGAAGACTCCGTTGCCCCTATCCACGATCGCCAAGGCCGCGCTACCGGGGCGGTCATCGTCTTTCGAGACGTCAGCGCAACCAAGGCCATGGCTTTGCTGATGACTCATTCGGCCCAACATGATTTTTTGACCGGTTTGCCCAATCGAATGCTTTTGAGCGACCGGATCAGGCAGGCGATCATCGCGGCTCCACGGCACAAGAAAAAAGTGGTAGTCCTCTTTTTGGATTTGGATGGCTTCAAACATATCAACGATTCGCTGGGTCATCAGATCGGCGACAAGCTTCTCCAGTCCATCGCGAAACGTCTCTCGGATTGCGTGCGAGGATCGGACACGGTAAGCCGGCAGGGCGGCGATGAATTCGTGGTGCTGCTTTCAGAAGTCGAACAAGCCGAAGATGCCGCCATTACCGCGAGAAGAATGCTGGAGGCGGTGGCGGAGGCGCATCCCATCGACAAGCACGATCTTCACGTCACTACCAGTATAGGCGTGAGCGTCTATCCCGACGACGGCCTGGATCCAGAAACACTAATCAAGAATGCAGACACCGCGATGTACCAAGCCAAGGAGAACGGGCGGCAGAGCTATCAGTTTTTTAAGCCATCCATGAATGTGCGCGCTGTTGCACGGCAATCCATCGAGGAGAGCCTGCGGCGCGCGCTGGAACGAAACGAATTCGCCCTGCATTACCAGCCGAAAATCAATTTGAAGACCGGAGAAATTACCGGAGCGGAAGCGTTAGTGCGCTGGACTCATCCGACACGAGGCGCGGTGCCTCCGTCGGAGTTTATTCCAGTAGCGGAAGACTGCGGCTTGATCCTGCCGATTGGCCAGTGGGTGCTCCGCGAAGCTTGCAGGCAATCTCGAGCCTGGCTAGATGCGGGGTTGTCGCCCGGAACAATGGCGGTGAACATTTCCGCAATGGAATTTCGACAGGAGAACTTTTTGGAAGGTGTTCTCGCAGTCCTGGAGGATACCAGGTTGAAATCCGAAATCTCTCGAATTCGAGCTGACGGAAAGCGTCCTGATGAAGAAAGCTGAAGCCACAGAATCGATTCTCAAGACTCTGCGAGCGAGAGGGGTACGAGTGGCGGTTGATGATTTTGGGACCGGTTACTCCAGCTTGAGCTACCTGAGAAAGTTCTCGATCGATGCTCTCAAGATCGATCAATCGTTCGTCCGTCAAATCACCACGGTTCCTGACGAAACAACAATTGTCACGGCGGTGATCAGCATGGGCCGCAGCCTGAAGTTGCGGGTCATAGCTGAGGGCGTGGAGACTCGAGAAGAGTTGGAATTTCTCCGGGCTCATGAATGTGATGAGGCCCAGGGATATTATTTCAGCAGGCCGGTGCCTGCTGAAGAGTTCGCGAAATTACTCAAAACTGGCGTATCGGAAACAGTCCTCAAATAAACTCGGCGTGAGAAATCCTGGGTCGCGTTTCAAAAACACTTGACAGAGTAAGTGCGTTATTGTATTTAACCTTTAGGTTAAATACAAATGACTACGGATCACCTCAGCGCTACGTTTGCGGCACTGGCCGATCCCACTCGCCGCGCCATTCTCGCCCGCCTGGTTTCTGGCGGCGCTTCGGTGACGGAGTTGGCCGAGCCTTTCGACATGAGCCTCCCCGCGGTATCGAAACATCTCAAAGTGCTCGAGCGCGCTGGCCTCATTGCGCGCGGGCGCGAGGCGCAATGGAGGCCGTGCCGGCTGGAGGTCGGGCCGCTCAAAGGTGTCGCCGACTGGGCGGAAGAATTTCGCCGTTTTTGGGAGGGGAGCTTCGATCGCTTGGACGCCTATCTTCGCGAATTGAAAAACAAGGAGAAGAAACATGGCCGAAAGCACAGCCAGTAAATCCGCAGCAGCAAACGGCGTGGGGATGGAAGTCAATTTCACCCGCGTCTTCGACGCGCCGCGGCGGCTCGTCTTCAAAGCGTGGACTGATCCAAAGCGCGTGGCGCAGTGGTGGGGGCCAACCGGATTTACGAATCCACGCTGCGAATTGGACGTGCGGCCCGGCGGCGCTATACGGATTGATATGCGCGCACCCGACGGCACGGTGTATCCGATGAGCGGGGTATATCAGGAAATCGTCGAGCCCGAACGGCTTGTCTTCACCAGCATCGCGCTCGATGATGCGGGGAATCCTCTGTTTGAAAATCTGAACACGGTGACCTTTACCGAGCACGCTGGCAAGACCACGATCACGTTGCAGACGTGCGTTATCAAGTCCACGGACAAGGCCCTTCAGTATCTAAAGGGAATGGAAATCGGCTGGAGTATGACGCTCGATCGTCTCGAAGCGCACATTATGAAAGCAGCGAAAGGAGAAAAATCGTGACGAATGCAACTGCCGCTCATGCCGAAAATTTCGCCGATCGCGAAATCGTAATCACGCGCGTCTTCGATGCACCGCGCGAACTCATTTGGAACGCCTGGACCGATCCCAAACAAATCGCGCAATGGTGGGGACCGCGAGGCTTCACGACCACGATTCACGAAATGGACGTGAGGCCGCGCGGCGTCTGGCGGCTCACCATGCACGGGCCCGACGGCACCGATTATCCCAATAGAAACGTGTTTATCGAAGTGGTGAAACCTGAGCGCATCGTTGATTCGCTGACTGGCGGCAAACAGGGTGATCGCGGTACACAAGCTGAAGTGACGTGGACTTTCGAGGCGCAAGGCGCTAAGACAAAGCTCACTTTGCGAATGCTCTTCCCGTCCGCCGAAGCGCGTGAGCATGTGATCGAGACGTATGGAGCGATCGAGGGAGGAAACCAGACGCTCGATCGCCTGGGCGAGCACTTGGCGAAAAGTTCTTGACGCACCATTAACTGAATTTACGTCGCGCTGGCGAACACTGGCTGTCCGAAATCGGACAAACGACAGTTCGTGCGATGCGGTGAGTGTTTAGCAACTAATTTATAATCAATTGCTTGCGCGATCACGCGTGTGGCGCAACCCTTGCAATCCATCGAGCGGAGTTGTGTCGGTGACAGTGAATCCATTCATGGAGCGCCCGCGCATTGGTAGGTCGGAAAGGCTTTAGCAAACCGGTTGGCAGGTTCGACCTGAACCGAACTGATGATATATTCCGCGATTGTAAGCGGGCCCGGTTCGGCACCTAAGTAAATATGTTTGTCGCAAGAGCGTTGGGGCGAGCTGGTGACAAGAATGAAGGAGCAATCGCCATGAACGAAAGCCACGCAAGTCATTCACGGTTCCGCGAGGCCATTCCGACCTTCTTGCGCGACATAAAATTTGCGATTCGCTCGCTCGCGCGCGCCAAAGGACTTGCGCTCACTGTTGTGCTCACGCTGGCGCTAGGCATCGGCGCAAACGCCGCCATCTTTAGCGTTGTTCGCGGCGTACTGCTTCGCCCTCTCGTCAATCGCGATGAAAACCGTCTGATCTACATCCGCCAAAGTGCGCGCGGCATCGGATCCGATAACACCACGTTTTCCGTGCCCGAAATTCAAGACCTGCAATCGAGCGTCAAATCCGTGAGCCAGTTCGGCGACTTCTCCACCATCGGCTTCACCATGGTCGGACTCGGCGAGCCGCGCGAGGTCCGCGCGGGCGTCGTGGATGGATCGTACTTCGAGGTCATGGGGCTGCACCCGATCCTTGGGCGCTTGCTCGACGCGCGCGACGATGGGCCGAACGCGGCCGGCGCCGCGGTGCTCACCTATCGATTCTGGACGACGGGACTCAATAGCGATCCGAGCGTCCTCGGCAAAAATATCAGGCTCGGCACGCGTACAGCCACGATCGTGGGCGTGCTCGAGCCCTCGGTTCCCTATCCGGCAGAAACCGAGATCATTGCCAACGTGGTCACCAGCCCGCACCATCTTTCCGCGACGATGGTGACCGGCCGAGTCCATCGCATGACCGAGCTGTTCGGACGTCTTGCGCCTGGAGCAACGCTCGAATCGGCGCGCGCCGAGTTGCGCGCGGTCCACACGACGATGGTTAAAGATCATCCCGAAGCATATTCGGCGAATGCGGATTTCAGGATTGATGCCGTGCTCCTGCGCGATCAGGTAACTTCAGGAGCTAGGAATGTGCTCTTGATTTTGCTTGCCGCGTCTGGGCTCGTTTTCATCATCGCTTGCTCAAACGTGGCAAACCTGATTCTCGCGCGGACCGTTCGGCGCGAAGGCGAGCTGTCGGTGCGCGCGGCCCTCGGAGCCACGACGGGTGCATTGCGGCGGACTTTGCTCACCGAAAGTCTTGTGCTCTGCGGCGCTGGCGCATTGCTCGGGGTACTCAGCGCGTGGCCGATCGTCGCCATCCTGGCTCGCTACGCTTCCCGTTTTTCTGTCCGGGCGCTCGATCTGAAAGTTGACTCAAGCCTGCTCTGGGTGGGTGTCGTGCTGGCGGTAGTCGCGGCTTTTATTTTGGCATTCGTCCCACGGCTGCCAAAAGCTGATGGTTCGCACGGATTCAGCCTGGCTAGCGGCGGCACGCGAATTACCGGCAGCACCAGCCGCCGGCTTCGTGCCTTCGCCGTCATCCAGATCGCCGCATCGTTTGTGCTGCTAGCCGGCGCCAGCATGTTGCTCACGACGTTGCTCGCGCTGCAAGCGGCGCGAACCGGATTCGACACGCGCCGCGTCCTTGCCGTGAACGTGCCCGTAGTCGAGTACGGACGCACGCCCGATCAGATTGTCAATTTCTACAAGGAAGCGATACGCCGCATCGAAACGCTGCCCAGCGTGGATAGCGTGGCTCTGGGAACCACGGTTCCGTGGCGTGACACTGATCGGTTCGGCCCGGGGTTTCAATACACCGCGGACGGGCACATGCACGGGCCCGGCGAAGATGATCCGCGCGCGCAACTCCAGACGATCTCGCCGGGATTCTTCGCATCGCTCGGTGTCCCGATTATTGCCGGACGCGATTTCAACGACAGCGATCGCCGGGGCGGCGAGCCCGTCGTCATCGTTAGCCAAAGCGTGGCGCAACGCATGTTCCCCGGTCAAGATGCGGTCAATCACCACATCATATGGACCGATCCCGTGATGAAATTTATCGACATCAGCGCAGTGCCACGGCGCATCATCGGTGTGGCGGCGGACGTGGACGACGACCACGTCGTTCCGGGTCCGTCTCCGGCGGTTTACCATTCGTTCCAACAAGAGGAAATCTGGGGCGGGCGGCTCTTCGTTCACACGCGCATGAATCCGTACGCGCTGGTTACGCCGATCACCGGCATTATCCGCGATCTCTCCGCCGACCAGCCGGTAGAGCGCGCGGCAACCCTAGAAGACATCCGCGCAGAAGTGCTCACGCCGGACCGCTTGAACACGTTGGTTTTCGGCGGCTTTGCGATTGTCGCGCTGGCAATTGCAATAGTCGGCGTCGCGGGCGTACTGGCCTTTTCGGTTAGCGGGCGGACGCGCGAGTTCGGCATTCGGCTCGCCCTCGGAGCTCAGCCGCGGAATCTTCTGACGGATGTTGTCACCGAAGGCGCCGTCATGGCCGGAATAGGTGTCATCGCCGGCGCGCTGTTCGGATATGCTCTGGCGCGCTTTGCCGGAAGCTATTTCCTCGACGTGCACGTCCCGGGTGTAGTGCCGGTGGTCGCGTCGGCACTCGTGTTGCTGGCCGCTGCAGTTGTCGCGTCAATGTTGCCGGCCAGGCGCGCCGCCCGCGTTGACGTCATGGAAGCGCTGCGTTCGGAGTGACTGCGTAACTTTCAGCCATCTCATGACACGCGGACCAAGAACGTCCTCATCCCGAATATGTATTCGCTCATCAGCATCGGCGACCGCTGGGAGGAAGATAGCGATCGGCTGCACAATTGGGGTTACCTCCGTTAGCCGGATGTGCTATTTTCTTCCGCACGAAACCTGTCTGGCCCGATAAGGTGCCTGCCGTGATTGCCGTCCAGTTATTTTCACGGCCGCAGATCGGAACACATGCGCACACGAACCCTGACCGGATTTTTCGCAATCTTGTTGTCATTCTGCGCGCGCCCTGCATTTGCACAGAATAATGGCTCCGGCCAGCAGCTTAAGGTCCGCTGTCTCGCCGGACTGCCGGATATCAAACACAACGCCGGAGGTTTCTTGTCGATTCAAGACGCCGCGCTTCACTTCGACGCAGGAAAGCACCGCGCCGCAGTTTCCGCCTCGTCGATCGAGGATATTTTCACCGGCTCGGAAGTCACGGACGCCGGCGGAATGCTAGGCGAGGCTGCCAAGGGTGCCGCTGCTGCCGCTCCGTATGATAGCGGCGCCGCCCTCACTCTCCTCTTACGAATAAAGGTTGACGTGTTAACGGTGACCTATCGCGACTCCAACGGGGGCTTGCACGCTGCGATCTTTGCCCTACCCAAGGACCGCGCCCCACAACTTCGTGCCGACCTCATCGCGCAGGGTGCGCACACAAGCTCTTCCGCTGGCGCCCACGTTAGCCCGATGGCGGACCCGCGGCCCTCAAGCGCCGATCTTCCGAACGTTCACGCTTCCGTTCCGGCCGACCGCTCCAAACCAGCGGTCATTGTCGAGCCAGTTGGAGCGGCCGACGTGCGCATCCCGGCGGCATTTCGCATGGCCATCTATGAGGATGTTGTTGAGCGATTCCAGCGCAGCGGCCTCTTCAGCCAGGTCTATCGCAGCGGAGATCGCTCGGCTGCAAGCAATCCAGATGCCCTGACGATCCGCGCCGAAGTGGAAAAATTCAAGGAAGGCAGCCAGACGGCGCGCGAACTCACCATTTTTCTTGGCCAAACGAAAGTCACATTGGATGTGAAGCTAACCAAGAGGGACGGTACGAACGTCGTGAACCAGAAAGTCGAGGGCAGAGTGCTGTTTTTCGGTGAGAACCTCGGCGTTACTCACGATGTCGCAAAACGCATCTTGAAGATTCTGCGCAAGAACCCCGAGATACTTCGCACCTCTCCGGTGGCCTAAGCCGGCTTCAACAAGCTGGCTGGGAGCGGCGGGGACCGAATGTTTCGGACAAGCCTCTAAGCCCTGTTGATTGTGTTGCCCTTATCGCCGCCCGGCCGCGTTCAGCGCATTTTCCTCATCGCGCTTTCGCGAAGCCGGAGAAGCTGTTTCTGGTGATGCCATCCATGTACCAGATGAAGCTTTCTCCACTGTGTCGCGGTCAGCGGACCCAAAATTGGATGGTCGAGGAGCTTTAAGTGGCGCCCGAAACGGCCTTCACACTCCGCGATAAGCGCATCCATTGCCACAAGCTTCGCCCCGATTTCGTTTCGCACGTTCTCCGACGGCAAGCCCCTCGGCCGAGCGATTGCTGGTGATTTTTGTCCGGCGGGCATGTGGCCCAATCCCACGACTACGAAGGTCATCACGCGATGCGCCATGGAGGCTCTCGTCGCAAGCGATCTGCCGCTTGTCATTACGCTCTTAAGTCCCTTGATCGTTCCGGTGTAACTGAGATACAGATGTTCCAGCACCTCGGCGGCGCACCACTTACCCGGGACATGCCATCTCAATTGCTCGCTGGACATGCCTTCCACCACCGACTCCAAAGATTGTTTCAATTCGTCCAGGCGGAAATCCATGCGCTGCTCTCGCAATTACGCGCTTCAGGTAGACCGGAATCTTTTTTTGTTCAAAAACGCCGCTAATCACAAAGCTGGTAGGGGCGGTGGGGATCGAACCCACGACCAACGGCTTAAAAGGCCGCTGCTCTACCACTGAGCTACGCCCCTAAATTGGTGGTCACCATGATACCCGAAAATGATTTGACGCACCTCGGCTGCGTAAACAAAGGCGGTACGTAAAGCGTTCCTTCTGTTTCCACATTGCGTGATTCCCTATCGGGTTCTCCTCGCCTAACAAACTCGCGCCGTCACAAAAACCTGAATGCACCGCAAAATCAAAATCAGGACGGTCGTGTAACGCCGGCCGCGAACAGCGGGGGCGAACATTTGCTTCCGCTCCCGCTTGCGAGATCCGCCGCTCTGCATTCATTATGAATGGCATGGAGCCGCTGTGGATAGCGAGCGATCAAGCGAAGCGCCTGGCTGAGCTGACTGCGGGCACGGCCGATCCCGATAAGGAGGCGCCGTTGCGCCGCGACGTTCGCTCGCTCGGCGTGCTGCTTGGCAGAGTTCTGGTCGAGCAAAGCGGCGACGAGCTGCTGGAAATCGTCGAGCAACTCAGGCATTTGCTAATCCAACGCCGTGAAGAGCCGCTTGGCTCCGCAGCGCAAGACGAGCTGATGACTCAGGCGCGCGACATCATCGGGAAAATGGACCTGAAAGACGCGCACCGGGTGACGAAGGCGTTCGCAATTTATTTTGAGTTGACGAATCTGGCCGAAACAAATCACCGCAAGCGCCGGCGTCGCGCGGCAAAGCTCCACGCCGAGCAACCGCCGCTGGCGGGATCGTTCCGCGGCACTTTGATTCGCATGCGCGACGCGGGCATTTCGGCGGCGGAGGCTCTCGCTGCGCTTCAAAAGGTAAAGATCACGCCCGTATTCACCGCGCATCCCACCGAAGTGGCGCGGCGCACCGTGCTGATGACGCGCCGCCGTATCGCGCAGCACCTGGAGAATCTGGACCGGCTGCCCTTGCCAGAAGCAGATGCGGGCGAGCTTGAAGCGTTGATCCTGGCGGAAATCGCGTCGCTATGGCAAACCGACGAGGTCCGCCTGAAAAAGCCCGGCGTGATTGATGAAGTGCGGATGGGCCTCGATTACTTCCCGATGACTCTGTTCCAGAGCTTGCCGAAGGTCTATGCGGAGTTCGCGGAATCGTTTCAAGCCGTATACGGAAAGAAGCTGCGGCATAACGAACTCGGCGAGGTAATCCACTTCGGTTCGTGGATCGGCGGAGACCGCGACGGAAACCCCTCGATCACACCACAGTCCACTGCGGATGCCCTGGAGCTGGCGCGCCACGTGGTCCTCGATTTTTATCTGCAAGAGATTACTCGCCTGGTCGACCAATTGAGCCCATCGCTCCGGCAAACCGGGTGCTCGGAAGAATTACGGAGCGCTCTGGCCGCCTACGAATCGGCGCTGGGCGACGACGCGTCGGTTGGAAAGTGGATCTCCGAATCGGAACTGACCCGCCGGTTTTTGGATTTCGCGCGAATTCGCCTGCAATACAGCCGCGCGCAGTCCAGCCAGGATGACTCGCGAAATGCGCGCGCGTATCAGTCGCCGAGCGAGCTTGTGCGCGATCTCGAATTGGTCCGCGCGAGTCTCGCAGCAAATGGCGGCGAGCGGCTGGCGGAGTTGCTCGTCGACCCGTTCACGCGCACCGTGCGAACATTTGGATTTCATCTTCACAGCCTCGACATCCGGCAGCACACGAAGGAGGTTTCAGAAGCACTCGCGGAAATCGCGATTGCGGGAGGCGCAAACATTGAAACCGGCCTCTCCGCGAAATCCGAGCGTGCCAACGATGTGATCGAGACGTTCCGGATGATCGCCACGCTCAAGAAACTCTACCCGCCCGAAGCGATTCGCTATTTCGTGATCAGCGGAACGGAATCGGAAAACGATGTCTTCGACTGGCTGAAACTGGCAACGATTTGCGGCGTTCAGCCGGCTGCATCGGCTGAAGATCCCGGTTTGATGCCGGTGCCGCTCTTCGAATCAATAGAGTCATTGCGCGATGCCGGGAAAATCATGCGCCGCGTATGGACTTCGCAGGAATATCTGCCTCTGCTCGATTCGTGGGATCACCATCAAGAAGTGATGCTCGGCTATTCCGATTCGAACAAAGACGGCGGAATGATCACCAGCACGTGGGAATTGCAGAAAGCGCATCGCGAGCTTCATCAGGCAGCCAGAGAATGCGGCGTAAAGCTGCGGCTATTTCACGGGCGCGGCGGCACGGTGGGCCGGGGCGGCGGTCCGACGCATCGCGCGATTCTGGCGCAACCCGTCGGAGATTTCTCCGGTGAAATCCGAATCACCGAGCAAGGCGAAGTCCTGAACTGGAAGTATTCGGATCCGGTGCTGGCGGAATGGAATCTGGAGCTGATGGTTGCGGCGTCGCTCGAGGCGCTGACGCGGCCGAGCGGACGCACCCCGCAAGACGATCGAAAATGGGATAGCGCGATGAACGAAATTTCCCGCGACGCGTTTACATTTTACCGTCAGTGCATCGCGGAAAGTTCCGACGCGCTGGATTATTTTGAGCGAGCGACCCCGGTGAATGAACTGGTGCACGCGCGAATCGGCTCGCGGCCAGCCCGGCGGTCGCCAAGCCGCGAGTTCTCGCGCTTGCGGGCGATTCCCTGGGTATTTGGCTGGATGCAAAGCCGCCACGCAGTCCCGGCTTGGTTTGGAGTGGGTTACGCACTAGAACGATTCGCCGCGAAAAGCCCGGCACACCAATCTCAACTGCGAGAAATGATGCAATCGTTCACTCTGTTTTCGGATTTGGTGCGCAACGTGGAAACCGCAATGGCAAAGGCGGACATGCAGATTGCACGCCTATACGCGACAACGCTGGTCGCGGATAGGCCTCTGAGCAATACGGTGTTCGGCATTCTCGCCGAAGAGTTCAGCCGAACGCGGCGAATGTTGCTCGCGGTGACCCGGCAGAACGATCTACTTGAAGGCAACTCGGTTCTTTCGCGATCAATCCGATTGCGCAATCCGTACGTGGACCCGATGAGCTTGATTCAGGTAGAGTTGTTGCGTCGCAAACGCTTCGGCGGGCAAGCGGATGCTCCGGACGACGCGTTGGGCGCAACCATCAACGGGATTGCCGCGGGGCTGCACAATACTGGATGAACCGGATCATGACGAGTGAACGACTTCGAAGAATTAATGCGAGGGAGTTTTCGCTCCGCTGACACAGCCGTCCGCTTCCATATCCTGGAGCCGCTGCGCCGCCTCGACGCTCGCTCGCTTCGCGGCTGCAGTTAGGAGCACGCGTGCTTGATCGCAATTCTGCGGCACTCCGCGTCCCCAAACGTAGAGATCAGCGAGAATAATCGCGGCCTTCGTATTTCCCTTCTCGACGGAAGCCCAGAGCCATTTCACCCCGACGTTTGTTTCGGTCGAGCCGCTATCGGCTCGCAGATATTGCAACGCGCTCGCCAGTTCCGCTTCACCCGTGTCATCCGGCAACGGAGGCACGAGTGATGGCGCGTTGGGATCGGCGGCGTAAATGGTCGGCCGCTGCATTCCTCCCGCTTCAACGACGGGCTTCGGCTTGCGCTTCTCAACGACGGGCGGCGCTTGAGTACCCGGCGGAGGCTGGAGCAAAGGACTTAGCGTAGAGTCCGGCGGCGGCAAACGGTCGGTGCCGACGGGCTTCTCAACAAGTTCGGTGTTTTTGCTCATGACGTTTTGCCCGACCCACTGAACACCTTCGCCCACCTGCCGGTGGAAAATCAGGAGTGCGGCCCCAGCCGCCACGACCAGACCAAACACTACGATCATAATTTCAACATCACGCACGATATCACTCGGAACTCCTGCGCGGTACAGAAGTCCTGCCAGGAGACTGACTCTCTCGCGCCTGATTGCCGACGGACCGGACGCAAATGTAGACCGCCACGGCGTCGCGTAGTCTGAAGTTCGAACCGAAATTCCGGCGCGCGACTGATCTTGGGGAGCACGCTCGGGCACGCTTGGATACGATATCGGCGCGGGGAAGTTCCCGAAAGACTGATTGTAATACTGCACGGGCGGATCGTCGTCGAGCCGATGCTTTGCCGCCGAGGCAACCTCGCGCAATACTTCCTCCGATTCGTATCCCGAGTAAATCGGAGCCGGCGCGGCAGTCTCATGCGATAGCGAACGCGATGCGACCGGCTCCTCCTTGATGGTCGAAAACGGCGGGGGAGGAACCCGTTGCGGAATCACGGGAGCGGATTCTGCTGGATGAATCATTTCACGGATGAATGTCGCCGGCGGCTCGCTTGTTGCTTCGCGTGTGTTGACCGTTGATCCCGGCTCGGAACCGCGCGGGACACGCAGCGGAATCACGGGAGTCGGCTCCACGGGGTGAGCCGCTTCAAGGATGGAAATCGCTGGTGGTTCGCTATCCTTGATTTCTGGCCTCGGGTCCGGGTAGAGCGGAATTCGGGGGTACCGAGGAACGAGAGTCGGAGTCGGAGTTGACATCGCAGAGGGCATGTTTTCCGATTCAACGCGGTTCAGCACTTCTTCAATCTCAGCGGCTCGCGGCTTTCGAATCGGCGCGGTCTGTTGTTGGTGTTCCGGCTCTTCAAGGACCGAGGATTCACTCAAGGCGAGATCAATCGGTGAGGTGTACACGCGAACCGGCAGAGGGCTTCCGTTGAGCTCGAGCCATTTGCGAATCTGCAGCCGGGATTCTCCTTCAAGATTCGTGAATCGCAGTCCGCCAGTTTTTTTGGTTTCGTCGGTCCAGACGACTTCGCCGACGGTTTCAATTCGATTGGCGGGATTCAGCGTAAACCACACCGGCATGGGGCCGTCGTCGTGCTCCACAGGGGCGACAGCTTGGAATTGGAGTCCGTCCTCGGAAGCGTCGAGAACGATGCCACCGTTGTCCGAAGCGAGGTTCAGGTAAACCAACCCAAAAGGCTTGCAGCGCGGTGATTGGCGTCGCTCAGTGACCATCGACAAATACTCAGCTTCCGGCTCGCGGTGAGGTGAAGGGGCCTCCCCGCTCCGGGACGAATTTCCTCTTCGGTTGCGATGGGCTCGTCGCATTCGAACGTTCGCGAGTGGCCGAGGGGACGGCAGCCCACAAGAATTCGATATTATAAGTCATATCGCAGGTCGAGGCAGCGGGCAATGTATAAATTCCGGCGAGACGTAGATTGTGACTTTCCCTCTAGCATCTATGGGAGTACTGAATCTCTCAACAAATGAGCGTGGCGGCACCGGTACCCGGCTCGCCATATCGCTTCTAAGTAGCTGATTCGGGGCCGAAACGTCGGCTGCGCCGGGGCACCCCCCGTCTAAACCACGCTAAAACTTAAGTCCGATCAGTACCAGGCAGCTCGCGCGGCCTCTTCCGCTTCCATTCGTAGTCCTTGCGCAGCTTTTCTTTATGTTTCTTGAGCTGGGTCTCCAACTCTGCGAATGCCACGCGCACGCTCGAAGGTGCATCCGGCGCGATTCCTGTGGCGTGAAGCGTGCCAGTCGGCAGCGCCAGGTTCAGTGAAAAGCTGAAATCCGCTTTGCGCGGCCGTTCCTGCAGGCCGCCATGCAATTGCACCAAATCAGGCGCATAGCGTTTGAGCAGTTTCTCGAGTTTTTGAAGGTGACGCGAGGCCACATGCTCGATGGCTTGACGCAGATCCGCGCGAATGTGACTGAAGGATGTTTTCATGGGAATACCTTGATTGGATTGACGGGGCTCGGGTTGAATCCCGAAAAGTCATTTGGGGAGCCGCAATTTCAGGATAGCAATCCGCGCGATTGGTTTCAACCGCATCTCGAGAGCAAATCCGCCTGTACGAAAGTACAGCTATGCTTTACGCATATCCTGTCCACACTGGGCGTCCTATCACTCTCAAAATGTGTACGATAGATTGAAAGCGGGCCTCAAAGCTCGAATGGAATGACGAACTGACTAGGAGAAAAGAATTTATGGCGACAATCGCGGCCTTTCCGGAATCAAGCGAGGCAACCGGGCACTCGACGCCCGTTGCGGTGTCCATCGAAGCCCGTACCATCGAAATTCAGAACGGAATTCGCAGCGTACAGAACCGCAACTGGTGGTCACTTTTCAACACGATCAGCGTCGTACTGCTACTGACCGCCACCATCATTTGTCTCACGCTGCCCTCTCTCGTGCAGAGCACTGAGCCTCTCGCCGAACTAAATATTGACCTTGCGGTGCGCGGCCTCGTTGGCATGGTGCTGATCTTCAACGTCTACGCCATCTGGCAGCAGATTCGGCTCAAGGCATTGTGCGACAGCATTAAGGAATCGGTGAAGGCGATCGCCGGCAAGTAATTGGGGCCCCTGGTGTTCGGGGCGAGGCAGCAATCACACGCCACCTCGATGAAATGGGCGAAAAGACTCGCTACCAAGCTCGCGCTGCTAGCGCTGCTTGGCAGGCCGCGGACAGCCGCGTGGCGCTGAAACATGCGCCGCACGATTATTCCCCATAGTCGCAAATAAAGTACTCGGCACGTATCCTCAGGTGTATTGCCGCAACATTTACGTATTTCTGAATTTCGAGAGCCGTCGTTCACTGGAAATTAATTCTGCCAGCCTGTTTTTCTGCGCATCGCGAGTGTTAGACTTTTTTCGAACGTGTTGAAGCCATGATCTCCGTGCCGGAATGCTGGAAATAACCTGGAACGGCATGGCTGGAAATTAGGCAGCGTGGCGTCAAGCGATCAAGAATCGTTGCATTGCCCGCACTGTGGAAGCTCGGAGACTCGCCGCTCGAAGCGCCGGGGACTATTCGAGCGACTCTCCTCAGCTCTGGGTTTCCTTCCCTACCGGTGTGAAAACTGCGACCACCGCTTTTTCAAAAGGAATTTTCTCGGCGCACGCAAACTACGGACGGACCGCTGAGATCTGGGTTTGCCATTATTGTCCGGCCTCGCGGCCATCGCCTGAAGCTGGAATCCCGAAGAGCGCGAGTGGCTTCTCCGTTTCGCCGCGCGAACTCCTGGTTACTGCAGCGGCGCAGAGGTAGCCGTTGCCGCACCGGTCGCGTTGTAGCGGATCACACCTGTCTGATCGGAATAGAAGTAGCGTTGCCCGGTCGTGCCCGGCGTTACCGGCTGAGCGGTGACCGTGTACAGATTCCAACCGATACAGCCGCCCGTCGGCGCCGCATTTGGGGTATCGCCGGTGCCGTCCTTGTACGTAAAGCTGTAGCCGCTCTTAACGCCAGCCGTCAGTAGGTTGTCAATCAACAGCCCTTCGCCGCAGCTTGCCGTGGTGTCGCCGGCCGCTGCAGTGCCCATCTTCGAGAGACCTGCTGGAAAGCCATTCTCATACGTCGCCGCGTATTCAACCGAGGACGTGTTTATCGTGCGAATCGAACCCACCGCCGATGCCTCGTTGGCCGCGATGCGCGCGCGTAAAAGGTTGGGAATCGCGATAGCTGCGACAATCAGAATGATCGCAACGACGATCAAAAGCTCGATAAGTGAAAACCCTCTCTGATCCCTGGTCATGGCCCCCGCCTGGAGTTGAAATACGTGCGTGAACGAGCGTCCCCCAACCTGCTGGAAGAGCCGCTGTGTATCTTGCAAGTGGGAGTCCAGATGGGTGACGCCACGTTGCCCCGCACGAAAATAATGGTAACGGTCTATATTTCAATACATTAGAGATTCACTTTGTCGCCTCACAAACCTTTTCGTCGATAAGACAATGGTCGAATGATGGAATATGACAATATATGTCGTTTGAATTTGACGTTAGTCGCCTACAAGTATTCGAGTAGCCCGATTCAGAACAGACAGGTCTGCGACTTGTGATTCTCGAATCGCTCGAATGTCTCATTCGATCCAAGTGATGTTGAACTTCTGTAGCGGACGCCGAGAAGCCTATGCGTCCCCCAACGCCCACTGATATTCTGCTCGCGCATTCGGACAATATCCTCGGAGAAAAAAATGAATTTGACCGCCAAAAAAGCAAAATTGATCGTAATAAACGTGGCCATCCTGGCGCTGGGCCTCGGCGTTGGCGCGCAACAACCGGCTCCCCAGGCGCCCGAAAAAGCCGCAGCGAAGCCGGCCGATTGGAATCAACAGATGGCCGCGCGCCACGAAGCACTCGAAACCGAGCACATGCGCATTCATGTTTTTCGTTTGCGCCCAGGCGACGATCTCCTCAAGTCCATCCGCGCGTACACCAGCGCGCATCATCTTCAAGCGGCCATCGTCCTCACGGCCGTTGGCAGCCTCACGCACGCCTCGATTCGCTACGCCAATCAGCCCGGCGCGTCGCAAAGCTCTGGCCACTTCGAGATTGTGTCCCTCGTCGGGACTGTAGAAGAGGGCGGCGAGCACTTGCATCTCTCGCTCGCGGCGGAAAACGGCACGATGATCGGCGGCCATCTCATGCCCGGTTGCAAAATCTACACAACCGGCGAAATTGTGCTCGGGGAATTGCAGGGCGCGCGCTTCACGCGTGAACTAGATAAAGAAGGCAGCGGCTGGGAGGAGTTGAAGATCTATCCCGCAGGGGATAAGGAGAAGTAGCACGCGTCACTTACCCGTGCGCGGCACACGTCAAATCAATCTGATTTCTTCTGTTTGAAGAAGCGGCGGCGTACATCGGGCCAAAATTCTTTCACGACATTCGCGATTCCATCGGCCGCAACTTCCGTACCCCAGTTCTCGGTGGTCTTCGTAAACGTGCGTTCCTGCGACGGATAATAAAGATCCGAAACACCCGCTGCCATTCCGTTGCCGAGAATCTCGGAATAATTAAATCGCGATTTGCCCGAATCCGTCTTGGTGACGACCAGCCGCGTAATCGCATATTCCGTGCGATGAAGAACACTTCCATGCCCAAGCGTGTAATAGCGTGGGTCTTCGTGAAGAACCGACGGAACGATCGCCTCGGTGAAATAGTTGCCTATCGCTTGATCGGCAAACGCGCGCCACAGGTACCGCGAATATCCTGCCCACTCCGAATGAAATTCCGGGTACGAGCGCTCGCTATATTTCCATCCCGCGAGCAAGCCAGCAAAAAGTCCCGACGTGTAATCGAGGCTGTCGTGGGTGGCCAGCACAAATTTTCCTCGCGGCGACAGTGGCGGCAAGATGGTATCGGCGCTCACCGCCCGGTAATTCGGCATAACTCCCAAAATGCGGTTGGTCTGCTCGCCTTGCGCCGCACCGTTCTTTTTGCTCTCCGCCGAATCTGGTAGGGCGGAGGGCGCCTGCTGTTTCGAATCGCTCTTCGAATCCGTTTGCGGAGCTGGTGTGCTGCCGCTCTTCGGCGCCGGATCTTGTTGAGTTGAATCCGTACTGTCCGGTTTATCAGCTGGGGCGCTTTGCCCATGCGCGACGCACGTCGTAAGCAAAATTAATATGATCGGTGAGAGGGCCCCACAAATTCGAACGTAATTTTGCAACCGGCGTCGTCTCGGAGCAAGTGCTCGCGTGATCGATAATTCAGGGTCCGATGGAGAGTTCATTTCGTCTCCGAGTCGAGCTTGTTCGTGGGGCTGCTGTCGCCGATCTTAAATGGTCACAGATGCGCGAACGCGGAAAACCTGGCAAAAAGGATCGTAGACCCAACCGCGTCCGACGATCTCGCAGGCTCACATCCCATGTAGGCGGATGATATCACGGCAAATGACTTAACGCTGAGATGGTTGATTGAATGTGCTGTGCCGCCGCATCCCTTATTCTGCCGATCTACCAGCTCTTCCTAGCTTTCGGGACAGCCCAGCATTGATGATAAAATCACTGAATGCGATATCTAGTAAGAGCACGAGTGAAGCCCGGATGTGAAGCGCCGCTCCTAAACGCGATCGAGCGCGGAACATTGGGGAAAGGTTCGGTCGCTGAGGGCGAATATCTGCGCAATATGAGTGAGGCCCGGCTTTGCAAAGAAGGTGACGTTCGCTGGGTCGAAGTATGCTACTGCCCGGCTCCGCTTCAGGAAGAGCAGCCCTACTGGGAACAATTCTTCGAACTTACGAAGGTTCAGGACGCGCATGACCGGCGCCGCTGCCGCGACTTCAATGGCTCTGAACCCTGGGCCTGCGGCGACTGCGACTGCACGGAGAAACTGGAGCGCCGCCTAGAAATCACGGGAAGTCCGTTCCTCAAATCGCTTCGCCCGTCGACGTGACGCTCTCGTATCGCCGGCGTCCCGCCGGCATCTCGTCCGTATGCAAGGTGCAGCAAACCGACCTGCTTCCAGTCGCTTAGGGCAGCAACCCTCGGATTCTCGAGCACGCTGTGCGACACGATGATCAGACGGACTTGGAACGGCTCCGACTCTCCCCAGCCGGAGCCTCCAATCTAGTCTTGGAGGATTTTCTCTACTTGCCCGATCTTTTTTTGCACCTTTCCGCCGATCTTCTCATCGTGGCCTTCAGCGGCTAGGCGCGGATTGTTCGTCGCTCGCCCGATCTTCTCTTTAACCTTGCCCTTCACTTCGTGAAGCTTGCCTTTCGCCTGATCCTTCGTGCTCTGCTTCATGAATGGTCCCCTTTTGTACGATTTGACCTGCGAGCGCGGCAAAGCGCCGTCAAATTCTCGCTACGCTTGTAGACGTCTTTCCCTCAATTCGGTCAACGCAACATACCAAGTAAGTATAAAACCAGCACTATCAGTAGCACCGTTCCGAAGATTCCAAGCCCGCCGCCATATCCCCAACGGGAATACCCGTAATAACCGCCGCCCCCGCCGAAGAGTAGAACCAGAACAATAATCAGCAGTATCAACATCGAATGCCTCCTTGAAGAGAGTGAAACCGGATCTGACAGCTCATCGAGCCACCTGCGATCCAGGGCTGAAAGGCCGCCACATGCGACGGCTCTCGACCATGGCTATAAACAACTTCCGGGAAGTTTAGGCCATACTCAGAAACACTGAGGCGGTTGTAATAATCGGTGTACCCGAGACTGGTTCAACATGGAATCTGCCAAGCGTGGGGACGGCAAGCGAAGCGGCAAGAGACTCGGAAGAAGAATGGCGCGCCCGAGAGGAGTCGAACCTCCGACCTGTTGATTCGTAGTCAACCGCTCTATCCAACTGAGCTACGGGCGCGAAGTTCTACTCTACCATACGCTTCGGCGAAGGCAATTCTCCGCGCGTGAGTTCACGGTGACGTCACTGAACAATCCGGAAACAATCCGGCGATCGCAACCGCCATGAAAAGTTGTGTGCGAGATTCACGGTCCATCCACACGTCAAGCTGCCGTTCATTGAAAATCGACTCTGCGGAAAAGAAGAACCCCGGGTTTGGGGGTGCAAACCCGGGGTTAGGGGAGTGAGAGGGAGTTGGGCCGGAAGCTCGTCGGCGCCCGCCTAGTAATTCCAGCGTCGCGCCAGTATCAAAACTCGTAATGCCAGTGCGTATCCGATGATCATCAAGCCGACCCGCGCGTTTAGCACGGTATCTTCAAGTCGCGCCCAACCGAAAGGCGCGCGGAGGGCGATCACTGCAGCTTCGCTTCGATGTATCTGCCTTCGTCGTATGGGCGTCATCGGATGCCTCGATTGGCTAGTGCACAACCTGCACGGGTGTGTCCTGCTCGATTGCAACCACCATCGACTTGAAAATGTCTACATCCCAGCTATCGGAGATGCGCAGCCGCACGGCCTCATTCGACTCCGAAACCAGCCGCCCGCGCAGCGGAACTTTAAGATTGCCTGCAAGAACTCTCAGAATCACCGGCCGCCCCATCCAGTTTATGTATCCGCCTTCCATGGTGTTGCCCCCTTTGGATATCTCGTTATTTGTTAACGAGTTCAGTCTGCGGTCATGGCCAGGTGGGGCCAATGGTACGGGGGACCAAACCTTCTGGTAGCAAAGTACTAGTTGATTCCGCACGCTTTTCGACAGCCCGAATTCGCGCGAAGTTCTGCTATCGTATTGGAAGGCGCTCTGGAATACCGCAGCGCCGCATCCTTAAAATCTCAATTGGATAGGGTGGAACCGCCGCTCATGGGCGACTTGGTAAAAAACCTTCTGCACGCGCTAAACAACGTTCGAGGTTTGGTGCAGTGGGGCGGGCCCGTTCTCGTTTGCGTTATCGTCTTTGTCGAGACAGGACTCTTCGTCGGATTTTTCCTTCCCGGCGATTCCCTTCTCGTCACTGCAGGCGTATTGGCAGCTGCCGGACGCCTGGGGCTATTTTGGCTGCTGATTCCTGTGACGCTATGCGCGATTATCGGAGATCAACTTGGCTACTTCATCGGCCGCCAGATGGGGCAGAGCCTATACAAGCGCGAGGATTCGCGATTCTTCAAGAAGCGGCATCTCGAAAGCGCGCACGCTTTCTATGAAAAGCACGGCGGAAAGACCATCATCATGGCGCGTTTCGTCCCCATCATCCGAACGTTCTGCCCACCAGTAGCTGGCGCGGCCCGGATGACGTACTCGCACTATCTGACTTACGATATTTTCGGCGGATTCCTGTGGGTCTGGGGAATGATTTTAACGGGTTACTTTCTCGGCCGCGCCGTGCCACATATTGACGAGCAGATTCACTGGGTTATCGCCGTTGTTATCGTTCTTTCGCTGATTCCCCCGGCCCTTCATGCCTGGAAAGCGCGACGCGCCAGCAGCACGCCTAATATTTAGGGATTTCGGCCCGCTGAAAATGCAAAACGGGGAGCCTGGCAGCTCCCCGTTTCACGCATTCTTTATGGCCGGGAAACGTCTAGAAGACGTCGACCCGGTTTCACACCGCGAAAGCGGTGTGTGAATGTTTTTCAGCAATCGTGGCCCGGTGGCGTCATACTTGTCCTCCAAGCTCATTCGTTGCTAATTCGCGTTTTACTCCCGTACAGCGCTGTTTACAAGAGGAAACAAAAGCGAAAAAGTAGGGGCCGTTAAGTAACGGGAACGAAAGCTATTTGAGAAACAAGCCTTCGCGCAGTTGGTCGCGACCGACGAAGGTTTTCGACGTGCGGAACTTCGCGAAAAGATCCAGCATTTCGCGGTTCTGAAAGATATGAACGTGCTGAGCAATAGGGGGCAAAGGCAGCAATTCAAATGTCTGGTCCGGCAAAACGCGGTACCGGCAGAAGCGATCCGGTGTCCGGCTATGGAAGATCGCCAGCACCACGCCTCCCGGACGAAGTATATCGTGGAGCCGCGCGACCACGCGAGCAAGCATCTCAGGCTCCATGTAATCGAACAAATCCCAGGCTAGAATTCCGTTAAAGCTCGCTGGCGGATACTTGAGCAAATCTTCCAGGAATCGGTCGGCAAGAGTCACCGCAGATGGCCGCTCGACATCCCCGCCGATTTTGCCGGCTCGCAGCCGCGCCTCTTCCGCGTCGATGAAGTCCCGCCACGAGCGCAGAAAATCCTCGGTCGTTACGCGAAATCCTTTCTCGATAAAAAAATTCAGCGTGTCCTGAGACACCTGCCCCATATCCAGAATCTTTGCCTTGGGAATGTCGGAGAGCAGCCAGAGAAATTCTTTGAGGGCGTTTGAAACGCGGCCGGACTGTGAGGCACTAGCCGCTACACCCTTCACACTTGGGCCAGCGGCGATGGACGCCGCCGGGGACATCGTGCGCGCTTTCATTTGCCAAGCCATAAACTAACCCGTCACCGTCGAGTCTTTCCGAAGCCGGCGAACATCACCGGACCGTCTCCGCGAGACGCCCCGCTGCGGCGAGGCGGACCGAGACAGATATCTGCCATCAGAAAACTTGAACGACTCTTGCGGCGAACCAGGGTTGGGTTGGGTGGTAGCCCTACTAGCAAGGGGCGTACCCAAGCTCGCGTGCAAACTATAATACAAGCCCTATGCCGTGTAAACGTCAACGTTTCCGCGAGGTCTGCAAGTCGCCACTAGCGTTGAGTTTGGGTCCCGTCGACTGCCAAAGCCATCAATGACCGGAGTCCCCATGAAAGCGGGGTAACGCGAAGGCGAAAACCAATCTACCTGCGATCCGCAAAACACGCATGCAGGTCAGACCAGCTATCCCGCCTACGCCTAGTTATGGGAGAACGCTGAGGACGGGCTCTGATCAGAGTCTGCTTCGCTTACTTCGAGGTCCATTCGTTCGATTAGACCGTCTGCAGTGGTGTAAGAATGCCAGACCTCGCTGTCTGAAAGCACATCGCCACCGAGGCTTTTCACGAGCTGATGAACTCTGACATCAATCTTGCCCGCTCCGCGGTCAATCACCTCAATCGGTGTGACGTGAGGATCAAACTCTTTCCATTGGCGGCTCCAGTAGGCACGAATCTCTTCTTTCCCGAGTGCACGCCCGCCCTCCGATGCCTTAGGCCAGCTGACGCTCTCAGTCATCAGCGCCAATGCACCGTCGATGTTCCGCTGGTTAAAAGCAGAGTAGACCTCGGCTATGAGCGTCTTTGTGTTTGTCATACAGTCCTCCGTTGTGGATCATTCAGCCTGCATGACTGTGATAGGGCCTCGCGAACCTCCTGGATTCTTCGAATCCCGTCATTTCAGAGGCTCACGCCTCATACGAGAAAGAATCAAGGACATGCTTGCGCGAATGGGCAACCCTGTGACTCCAGAAATCCGTTGCCCACAACAGAAGAATCCGTGTCGAGGATGAAAAACTGGCCGCTGTTCGCCTGGTAGTACGTAATGCTGTACACCTTTGCGCCGACCGTGAAGCTGCCGGTGTAGCGGCCTAAATTGCTGGAATCCGCAGTGGACGAGCCGGTAAAAGCTACGGCGCTCACAGTCGCGAAATCGTCGTTGAGGGCTACCACCCCGGCAAGACTCCCCGAACCATTGGCGACCGATTGCCCCACGAAGTCCTCTTCGCCAGCGGAATTGAAGACTTGCAAGTTGACCGCGTAGTTGCCCTGAAACGATTCTAAAGCTTGCGGAACGATCAGGCCGGTACCGATGGCTTTATTGTCAAAATCCAGGATGAGCGCCCCACCGCCGCCAGTTGTGCTGTTCGGATCTAGCAAATTAAGGGTGGGATCCGTGGGAAAGATCAAAAGTGCGGAAACATCTAATGTCGTGGCGCTCGGAAGCGTCAGCGTTCCGGTTCCATTGCCGGGAATCGAGTAAACGCCCTGGCCCGCGATGGAACCGCTTTGATTCGTCCCGGCATCGTTCGTGTCGGCAAATCCAGCGCTCAAGTTTCCGCTACCATCCGCCGTGAACTGCCCGGCGAGCGAAAGCCGTCCGCTGACCGTGCTTCCCGATTCGAAGAGCGCATAAGGGCCGCTCAACGCAGAGTTCGAGAATGAAGCGTTCGCTCCCATTGTGCCTTGGCCGTAGAACGTGCCGCCAGTGAGAAAGTCCGGCAAATCGTTTTCCACGATGCGCAAGACTTCGCCCTGCACCGCGTAGTAGATGAAATTCAACCCAACGCTCGTTCGTATCGTTCCTCGCCCCAACACATCCGGGCCAGTGACAGGTCCATTCATCTGCGGCGAAGTCTGCGTTGTCCCTCCGTCATTCGCGTAGAACGCACCACTCGACACAATTCCCGAAGCCGCGCTGAGATTTGCAACTCCTCCAAAGGCCGCAGGCACAGCACTGTCCAGGTCATAACCATTGAGAGCAAAGGAGAAAGAGCCGGCGATCGAGCTTGGATTTGTCGCGTCTGGCGATTGCGAATCCAGCGTGCCACTCGAAGTAGCCGAACCGTCGAACTCGATGATCAATGCGTGAGTTGACGACGCAACCGCGATGCTGAACGTCTCGAGGCCGCCGTTAGGCAGCGTAGCGTCATTCACGATGAGAGTAATGCTGCCTCGGCCATCAGATCCCAAGCTGTAAATCCCCGTAACCGGATCGAATTTGCTCTTGGTTGCGCCCTGGTCGGCGTAATCTTGCTCGCCTCTGGTGATATTGCCGTTGCCGTCGGTGACCATCGTGCCCGCCGCGACGTAAATGCCGGTGCTGTCGGTTCCTTCAACGAAGAAAACGTACGGTCCAATCAGCACGTTGTTAGAGGCCGCCGAGATCACCGAAATGGCCGCGCTCGCCGTTGAACTATTGTCGTCGGTGGCATCCGCTGAGATTGTTACCGTTCCTGATGCGGATGGAGCGGTATAGCTCGTCGTACCGCCATTGGCCGTGTGCGTTGGATTGAAAGTTCCACAGCTGCCGCTCGGGGCGCAGGTCCAGTCTGTACCACCATTCGCCGTATCGTTGGACACTGTGGCCCTGAGATTTACGGCTTGGTTCACGCCAAGCGTGGCAGGCGCATTCGTAAGCTCCACGGTAATTCCGGAGTTGGTGGGACCGCTAGGCGGGGTATTTTCGGGGCTGCTGCTGCCGCAGCCAGTGAATGCCAAGACTCCAAGTACGAGCAACGCAAACGCGATCGGCTTGCGATTCAATCCAACCCTCCCTGGGTCGATTTCGCAGTCGCGAGCGGTGAGGCGTGCTCGTACCAAAATCTTAACTTACTATTCTGACCTTATAGAGGTGCAAGTTAACGCGAAGGTCCCAGGATAGAATAGGTTAGAAGCGCTGGCACGGCCGGTGATGCGGCCGTGCCACGCTTCGGGTGTCGTCCTATTGCGACTGCAGGAATCCATTCCCGACGTCGCTGGAATCCGTATCGAGAACGAAGAACTCGCCGCTATTCACCTGGTAGTAGGAGATGTTGTACGAGTTTGCGCCAACCGTAAAGCTTCCGGTGTATCTCCCGACATTGGTTGAATCTGCTGTGGAGGTTCCCGAAAAAGTTACGGCTGTCGCCGTCGTCCCATTGTCGTTGAGATCCACCGTGCCGGCGAAACTCCCACCACTCTGAGTGGACTGTCCCACGAAGTCAATTTCAGCGCTGGAATTAAAGAGCTGCAAGTTGACCGCGTAGTTGCCCTGAAGCGCTCCCGTAGTCTGCGGAACGATCAGGCCAGTGCCGTATGCTCCGGCGTCGTTGTCCATAATCAAGGCGCCACCGGTGCCACTGGCGGTGTTGTTCGGATCGAGCAAGTTCAGCGTCGGATCCGTCGCGAAGATCAGGAGAGCCGAAACATCTTCGGTCGTGGTTGGCGTTCCCGGAAGAGTCAACGTCCCCGATCCGTTGCCTGCAAGTGTGTAAGGACTCGCCGCGATCGATCCTTTTTCATAAGTCCCATCGTCGTTCGTATCGGCAAATCCAGCGCTTAGGTTTCCGCTAGCTGCCGTGAATTGGCCGGCGATCGCAAGGGGGCCGTTGACAGTGCTGCCCGACTCAAAGAACGCATAGGTCCCGCTCAACGAGCTAACTGAGAACGTTGAATTCGTCCCTGGCGCTCCCTGTCCGTAAAATGTGCCTCCTGTGATAAACGTAGGCACGTCGCTCTCTACGACGCGTAGCACTTCACCCTGCACGGCGTAATACACGAAATTCACGCCGAACGAAGTGCTTATCGTGCCTCGGCCAAACGCATCCGGGCCCGTAACACTGCCAGTCGTTCCAGAGTTTTGGGTGGTTCCTCCGTCATTCACGTAGATGGTCCCACTTGTAACTGAGCCGGATGACGCGCTCAGATTCGCAACGCCTCCGAACGTCAAGGAGACTTCGTTTGAGAGATCTTCGCCGCTGGTAGCGAACGAATAATCTCCGGTGATTGAGGCCGCGTTCGTGCCGCTGGTGGTCCCAGTCGTCGTTTGGAAATCGATCGTCCCACTCGAAGTGTCCTCGGCGTCGAACTCGACCACCAATCCATGCGTGGTCGACGTAAGGGCAAAGCTGAACGTTTCGACACCGCCGTTAGGCAGTGTTAACCCGCCGTTAGCGGTGGTTACCGTCATGCTGCCTTGGCCGTTGGCCGCTATGCTGTAAGTACCCGTGAGTGGATCTGCCTCATCTTGAACATCGCCTGCATCGTAAAAATCCTGCTCGCCGCTGGTGATGTTGCCGTTTCCGTCGGCGACAAATGACCCAACTGCGGTGTAGAAGCCGTCAACGTCCGTTCCCTGCACAAAGTAAACGTACTGCCCGGACAGCTGCGAGTTCGCCCCCACCGCAACTATGGTGATGGTCGCCGTCGCTGTTGAGCCCGTATGGTCTGCGTCGGTCGCAACGATCGTCACGGTACCCGCCGCGGCCGGCGCCGTATAACTTGTCGTTCCGCCATTCGCGGTTTGAGCGGGATTGAAGCTACCGCAACTCCCGCTGGGCATGCACGTCCAGTTAACGTTTCCGGTCGAAGGATCGTTCGTGACCGTCGCCGAGAGAGTCACACTCTGGTTCGCCGTAAGCGTCCCCGGCACATTCGCAATTTGCACGATAATCGCCGGATTGCTGCTGCCGCAGCCAGCCAGCACGACAACGCCAAGCACCATCAAGGCAAGGAGGATGTGTTTACGGTTCATGCCCGGCCTCCTTGGGTTGACTTCGCCGGATGAAGCAGGGCGCCGTGCTCGTTCCGAATCTTATAAACATGGCTGCCGGACTGAATCGTACGCACGAGAAAAACTCGATTCGCACCGCTGGTAGTCATCACTCCGACTAACTGCACGCGCTCGCCGGTCGTGAGCGTGAACGCGTTCGCGCCCTTCATTGCGTAACTCCCCAAATGTGCATCCACATCGCCCGATGACGTCGCCACAATCACATGCGTGCCAATGAGCTTACCCGCCGGTGGCTTCGTAACTACATCCAGTACGTTGCCCTGCAGCGTCACTTCCTTGCTGGCTTCGTATCGCGGGGCTGGTACAGCCGCTGGCCGCGCCGTCGTTTGTGCTGCCGTTTGCGCTCTCATCGGAACCGCAATCGCCAATATAGCGATCGAGGCGAATAGAATTACGCCCCCGTATAATTTCCTCATTGATTCCCTCCGTTGTGTCCACCCTGAATTTGAATCAAGTTCGATCAATTTGTTTGACGTGAAGTATTTTGATACCGCGATCCGGCCATCGGGTTTCGCGGGAGTAATGGTGGTTCGCCGTTCCGCCGCGGAGAAACAACAGTCCCGCAGTTTCAAACCCCGCATTTCCGAAAAAGTTGCATCACGCCGCACCGTATCTGCAAAATCGGCAGAATGTCGAAGCGCGGCGACACAACGCTCTTCAATTTGATGCACCGCGGCACCCCCAGTTACATATTCCATCAAGAAAGTGAAAAAGTTCCAAATAGTTGGCTGAATGATTCCAAATGCGGGAATTTCAATTTAATTTCGTGGCGCCGGCATCCTGCCCGCGATCTTTAGTTCGCATCTCCCTTCGGAGCCTTAGACCCGTGCCTCCGGGAACCCATTCACAACAACTACCAATCAAAATGTGGCGCCATTCGTCCTGCTCCCAATTCGATGCACTTCCCACTCTGAAACGAAAAACCCGACGGCCTCATGAAAGAAAAGTTTCTCGCCGATCCGGTGTTGCCACCAATCATCCGGATTGTAGTCCGAATCCGGCGCGGCAATCACACGCACCTCGATTCCTTGCGGAAAAATATTCTCGCAAAGCATGTGCGTGCGGCGAGTGTGATAATTCGACGTGACGATCAGCACTTTCTTCCAATTCTTCCCCGCGGCCAGCCGTTCGATCACGATCAATTCATCGAGCGTGTTCGCCGCGCGATGCGTCAATTTAAGGATATCTTCCGTCGGCACGCCGCGTTCCGTCAGGTCGCGCTCGGTGTACTCTGCCGTACTCGCATACGTGCGAAGAAATTCGCCGCTCGCGACCACCGTAGGCGCCATGCCCGCCTTGAACAATTCCGCCGCACGCGCCGCCCTGTCCGCCTCGTAGTTATCACCGCCAAGAACGACGATCGCGTCGGACCGCTGCGGCGCCTCATCCACAATCCAGATTTGCCCCGCCAGCCGCAACAACGGATGCCGTGCAACGTAGAGAACACCGATAACAAACACCAGAAACAGCAAGAAGATAAATTTGCTGATGATTCCGCCGCGCTCGGAAATCGTGGACCTCCGCTCAGAGGAAATAGACCGTCGCGAAAATATTCTCATTGCATTCATATGCGAGTTCACCGGCTTGAAGAGTCTGCGTGAGGACTGCAAATTCTGTCCCTCAGCGGCTAAAAGCCGGGTGCGCGTTTTGTGCCGCGATATCGTCCCGCCTGTTGTTTGTTTTGAATGAGTTAGGGCGATTATTTCTCGCGGAGTGTGTCGCGATATTTGGGGGAAATTGGACCGCAGAATTGCGCTTTGTGTTGCGTCGTGGAGGAAAATGGATGACAGGTTAGGGCAAAAGGACTGGGCTTGGTTTCGCGGCCGGGAGGATGGGGGTAGGAAGGCCTCACGTCTCGTCGCGACTGCGTCGCGGCGGGGACGTGAGCTGCAGGGACGATTGCCGTATATGAAAATTAGAGTCATTGTTCAAGTAGCTGTGTAACGACCGTAGCAGAGGGCAATCGGCAAATCAAATGATGGGGTATGTAAGATTGTGGAAATGGATGGTTCGGATGCCGGGCTTCCCGGCCAGGCCGGGACGCACAAATCGCGGAAGCCGGGCGCTACAAGTGCTGGGGGGGCGCGCTTGCCAGTATGCAAACGGGAGAGAGCCTCTATACGAACCGCAGATCCCTTACTTCGTTCGGGGTGACAGCTTTCTGTTTTTTTCCGCAAGCTGTAAAGCCGGACTCATTTGCAACGATTTACCGGCACGACTGAAGTCGTGCCCTGACGAAAATCGACGTTGCCACACAAACTCTAAAACCGGCGCCTACAGCTCGGGATTGAATTCTCGAAGGCGCTCAGCCGCCTGTTCCGGCTTCTGCGCATTGAAGTAGATTTCCTTGATGCTGTACGATTTGCTGCGCTTCTCGACAATCGGCAAAATCTCGATGTGCCAATGATAATCGCCGGCGATCGTCTTCCAATATTGACTGAGCTCGCCTTTGGTCAGCTGGGTATTTGGCGCGGTATGGAGCACGAGATGGTAATTGTCGGATATATGCGATAGCCGCCGAATCGTGCGCCCGAGCAATCTCGCGAGATCGCGGCGGTTCTCCGGCGTCGTGGCTGACTCAAAAAGATAGTGGTGCGTCTGCGGCATGATCCACGTCTCGTAAGGAACGCGCGAAGCAAAAGGACATAGCGCCACGTAATCGCCGATGGTCTCCACGATTCTCTTCTTGTGCTTCACGTCCTGCCGCAGGATGTCGCAGAAGACGCAACGTTCCTTCTCCGCGTACCACTCGCGCGCCGCCCGCAGCTCGTAAAGAATTCTCCGCGGCACAAAAGTGGAGGCAGACACTTGCGAGTTCGAGTGCGACCATTCTTCGCCCGCCATCGGCCCGTGATTTTTGAAGACGGTTACATACTTGAATCGCTTATCGCGCTTCAATTCCACCAGACGCGCCGCCCAGGCATCGAGCACCAACTTGATTTCGTCGTCGCTCATCTGCTGGAGCGACCGCGAATGATCGCGCGTCTCGATGACCACTTCGTGCGTGCCCAGCATTCCCATTCGATCGTAAATGCCCTCAGCTGTCCGCGCGAATTCTCCGTCCGCGCGATAGAGCGGCCGCATATGCGGAACCACGCGCAACTTCCAATTCTCTTTATTCGGGTAGTAAAGCAGCGTCTCGCTTTGCGCCTCGCTCCCGGGACACAGCGGGCAGGGCTCCTCCGGCAGCCCCGCATGGTCGGGATGCCCGACGATCACCCAGCTTTTTGTTATCGGATCTTTACGGAGTTCCATGCCGGGTTCCATGACACGTTTCGGGCGCGTGATCGTGTCCGGTTTGAGCCGTCGATTCGGATGTTTGATTCGAGAGGGATAGTCGAAAGTTTTGAGCGGATTCCAGACGGCGGGCGGACTTCCTCATTCTAACGTGTGTAGTGCGCCGGGGTCGGCCCGACTTCGAGGCGATGCCGGTCCCAGATGGCGCCCTCGCGGGTGAACGACGCCATCTCGAAATCCTGCGTGAGCTCGAGGCAGTCGGTGGGGCAGGCGTCTTCGCAAAGACCGCAGAACATGCAGCGCGAAGTGTCGTAGGTGAATGTGGTCAGCACTTTGCGGCGCGTGGCATCGTCACGCTGCCAGCCAACCACGATCAAATTCTCCGGGCACGCCAGCGCGCACAAATTGCATGAGATACACAGCGATTCGCCCGTCTCCGGATTGATATTCAGGCGCGGCGCGCCGCGATATCGCTCCGCAACCATCGGCCGCTCAAGGGGATACTGCTCGGTGTAATTGTATTTGGGAGCTTGATACCGGAACGTGACCCACATGCCCTTCAGCAGGTCGAGGAGAAAAATCCGCCGCAACAAATCGTTCATCGTGAAGTTAGTGTGCCGTCTAGCCCAAGCAAAGTCAAGGCAACGCTCCGGCCGCCAACGTGAAGGGCTGCCCTTACGCGGTCACCACTTCCCGCCCGCGCACACGGTCCAGCCTAAGTTCTCGCATATAGAGAAATAGCGGCAATCCGAGCGACACGCCCACAAGAATCACCGCTAATCGCGGCAGCCACCATCCTCGCCCGCCCAGTCGCGAACTTTCTCGGCCGATGAATACGAACAGCACAACTGCGGACACGAGTACGTCCATCGCAAAAAATCCGCCGATTCGACTGGCGAAAAGCTGTTGCGCGAATAATCGCATATCGAGCCCGTGCGCGGCGACCCACGGAATGAATTGCCAATACGGAAGGACCAGCCCCAGGATGCACAGGATAAGGTACCTCGTCTTCGCTGTCATTTGAGAGGCCTTTCGGCTCAAGGACGTTTAACGCAAACTCATCTGCCATACGATTCAGCCGCCAAAAAGGTTTCACCCCGAAGTAGGAGACACCCCCGTGACAGCCCAACTGGGCGCTGTTCCTTTTCGATTTTCCATTTTCTCTTCCCATCGTCCCTTTTCACTTTTCCGATTCGCCTCCGTCCGCTAAAATGCGCCCTGGCACCCTCGACATGAAAGGCTCGAAATGACGGAGAGAAATAACGAGACACCGGAATCGAAGCGCATGAGCCTGCATCTCGATCAGGCGGATCCCGAGATTGCCCAGGCGCTTCACGACGAAATTCGCCGCCAAGCCACGGGCCTCGAATTGATTGCGTCCGAAAATTTCGTTTCTCGCGCGGTGATGGAAGCCATGGGCTCGGTTTTCACGAATAAATATGCGGAAGGCTATCCGGGCAAGCGCTATTACGGCGGCTGCGAAAATGTGGACCGCGTCGAGCGCCTGGCGATTGAGCGCGCGAAACAGGTTTTCGGCGCCGAGCATGCCAACGTTCAGGCGCATTCCGGGACGCAGGCCAATATTTCGGTTTACATCACGGTGCTGCAGCCCGGCGATACCGTTCTCGGCATGAATCTCGCGCACGGCGGCCATCTCACTCATGGCCATCCCCTGAATTTTTCGGGCAAGACGTACAAGTTTGTTCCTTACGGCGTGACGAAAGAAACCGAGAGAATCGACTACGACGAAGTCGAGCGGCTCGCGCGCGAGAATTCGCCGAAGATGATTGTCGCGGGCGCGAGCGCTTACTCGCGTATCATTGATTTCGAGCGGCTCGCGAAAATCGCGCAGTCAGCCGGCGCTGTATTTTTTGTGGACATGGCGCACATTGCGGGACTCGTCGCTGCGGGCGTTCATCCGAGTCCTGTGCCGCACGCCGATTTCGTTTCGACGACGACGCACAAGACTCTGCGCGGCCCGCGCGGCGGCCTCGTTCTCTGCCGCGAAAAATGGGCGAAAGAACTCGATCGTGTAACGTTTCCGGGAAATCAGGGCGGTCCGCTCGAACATATCATCGCCGCGAAAGCGGTCTGCCTCCGCGAAGCGATGCAGCCGGAATTTCGCGAGTATCAACAACAGGTCGTCGCTAACGCGAAGACGCTCGCCGCCGCGCTGGCTCTACGCGGACTTCGAATCGTCACCGGCGGTACCGATAACCACCTCTTCCTTGTGGATCTCCAAGCCAAAGGCATGACCGGGCGCGACGCTGAGCAGGCGCTCGAACGCGCCGGGATGACCGTGAACAAAAACGCGATTCCTTTCGACACGCAGCCGCCGATGAAAGCGGGCGGCATCCGCATTGGGACGCCTGCGGTCACAACTCGCGGCATGCGCGAGCCGGAGATGGAAAAAATCGCGGCGTGGATCGCTGAAGTTCTGACGCACCTCGGCGACGCCGAAATAGAAACTCGGGTGCGCGGCGAAATTTTAGTGATGGCGTCGCGCTTTCCGCTGTATCTTCATTTGCGCGAAGCCGCCAACGCTCAAGGCTTCGCCATGTCCGCCGCCAGCTGGGCGCGCTCCACCTGAAATAACTTTTCGGCAGAGAATGAATGGGAATCGCTCGAGCGATTCATCTTCGATTGCAGAAAACTGCTTAATTTAATTGCTCAAGTTAACTGAGCGTCTTAACTTCTTGTGCGGAAAATTGCCGGAGTCAGTCGAGAATCTGGATTTCGAGTTCCGTTACTTTTCCATCGCGAATTGAAAACGCGCGAACGGATCTCGGCGCATCAGCACAGGCCGAAAGAATGAAATACGCCGCGTCAGAATAGAATGCGAGCTCGATGTCACGCGGTGAAGGATAGTTGTCGCCAGTAGGATGCGAATGGTAGATGCCGAGTAGTTCGAGGCCTGCAGCGCGAATCTCGCGCATGATGCGAAAGAGATCGCGCGGTGCAATCTCATACGAAGTCGCGGGATTCGCCGAGCCATTCGCCGCCGGATAGATCACGGTAATCACGCCGTCGCGCCCAGCTAGCAGCCCGCAACATTCCTGCTTAAGCTCGCGCTCGGCATCAGAACGCATCACATCGATCAAATTGCGATGAACTTGAATTGTTTTGCGCACGATTTGCAGTTTATATCGAAGATCACCGCGAGAAGGAGATTCTCGGCGACGAGATTACGAAGAAAATGCAGGGGCGCAGCAAACAGCGCCCCTACGAGGGGAATGCGGAATCGCGAGCTACGCGAATGCGCAATTGCGCTACGCCTTCTGGGCTTGGCGGCGTAGGAATGTCGGCACGTCGAGATCGTCCACGGGAACTTCATTGATCACGTCGGTGACGTTGCGTGAAGATTCGGCGACGATGTTTGGATGCTGCTCGCGCCCGGATTTCCAACTCTTCGGCAAATACGAAGTCTTCGTGTGCGTCTTGCGCTGCGCGACTTCGCGGAAGCCAGCGGCGATCACGGTAATCTTCACGGATTCCTTCATCGCATCATCCTGCACGGCGCCGAAAATAATGTTGGCGTTCTCGTGCGCCGCTTTCTGAATGATGGATGAAGCTTCATGCACTTCCTGCAGCGTCACGGAAGATGATCCCGTGACATTAATTAGAATTCCCTGCGCGCCTTGAATGCAATTGTCTTCGAGCAGCGGAGAATTGATCGCGCGATTCGCGGCATCCACGGCGCGATTTGCGCCCGACGCGATCGCCGTGCCCATCACCGCGTAGCCTTGACCGGACATGATGGTTTTCACGTCGGCAAAGTCGCGATTGATGATGCCAGGAATCGTGATGATGTCGCTGATGCCTTGCACCGCTTGCCGCAGAATGTCGTCGGCGATGCGAAACGCCTCAAAGAAGCTCGTGCCGTGTTCAACGCACTCCATCAGCCGCTCATTCGGAATCACGATGACCGTGTCCACGCAGTTCACAAGCTCGGCGAGCGATTGCTCGGCCTGCTGCATACGCCGCTTGCCTTCAAAGGCGAACGGCTTGGTGACAACGGCGACGGTGAGCGCGCCAAGCTCGCTCGCGAGATTCGCCACCACCGGCGCGGAACCGCTGCCTGTGCCGCCTCCGAGTCCCGACGTTACGAAAACCATGTCCGCGCCGTCGAGCGCTTCGAGGATTTTGTCCGTGTCCTCGAGAGCGGCTTTGCGGCCAACATCGGGATTCGCGCCGGCGCCAAGTCCCTTGGTGAGCTTCGCGCCGAGCTGAAGTTTCACGGGCGCTTGCGACAGCTTCAGCGCCTGCAAATCCGTATTCGCGGCGATGAATTCCACGCCTTCGAGTTTGGCGCGAATCATGCGGTTCACAGCATTCGTGCCGCCGCCGCCCACGCCGATGACTTTAATCTTCGCGCCGTTTACCGGCTCTTCACTGAATGAAACCCGCAGTCCCGCTTCTTTCGCTGTCATCATTCCTCCCCCTGAATGTCTTTCCATCCGCCCTCGAGGATGGCCTTGCTAGGATGCTCCTGCGAACAATGCTTTCAATTTCCCCGTCCAGCCTGCCGGCTTTGCGTTCGCGAGGCGCCGGGTGCGCGCGCCGTAGAGGACGAGGCCTACTGCTGTTGCGTACTCGGGCTGGGTCATCTCTTCGTTCATTCCGCTGATGCCGCGCGGCGAAGCCACGCGCACCGGCAAATTGAACGTTTTCTCCGTGAGTTCCGGAAATCCTCTCAAGCGAGCGCCGCCTCCGGTGAGAATCAAGCCTGCGGGAATCTGAGTGTCGAGGCCGGCGCGGCGAAGCTCGTCTTTCACTAAAGTGAGCAATTCCTGCGCGCGCGCTTCGACAATTTCGGCGAGCATTCGCGCGAACACGGTGCGTGGCGGGCGATCGCCGACGCTCGCGATTTCGATGGGCCGATCTTGTGCGAGCATCTCCGGCATTACCACGGCGTAATCGCGCTTGATTTTTTCAGCTTCCGGAATCGGCGTGCGCAAGCCGACTGCGAGATCGTTGGTAAAGTGATCGCCGCCAATCGCAACGGCACCGGTGTGACGCACGACGCCGCCTCCGAAAACGATCATCTCCGTGGTGCCGCCGCCGACGTCGAGCAAGCACGCGCCGAAATCGCGCTCGTCCTGCGTGAGACAGGCTTCGGCCGCCGCGAGCGGCTCGAGCACTGTATCGCTCACGACCACGCCCGCGCGATTCACGGCCGTGATGATGTTCTGCGCGGCCATCGCTGAAGCGGTGACGATGTGAACGTTGGCTTCGAGGCGCTGGCCGACCATGCCGATGGCGTCGCGAATATTGTCCTGGCGATCGAGGAAAAATTCCTGCGGCAGAACGTGGAGTACTTCGCGATCCTCGGGCAACGTAACGTTGCGGGCGGCTTCGACGGCGCGGCGGACATCGTCCTTCTGAATGTCGCGTGGGCGCTGGCCGAGCGTGATTCCACCGCGGCTGTTTACGCCGCGGACGTGGCCGCCAGCAACGCCGATCAGCGCTGTATCCAGCGGAATGCCAACGATGCTTTCAGCCTGTTCGATGGCGTTGCGAATCGAGCTGACCGCAAGCTCAAGCGTGACGATTTGGCCTTTGCGCCAGCCGCGCGATTCCGCTGCGCCGAGCGCGACGAATTTTACCGCGCCGGTTTCTTCGTCATGCTCGCCGACGAGCGCGCAGGTTTTCGTGCTGCCGATGTCCAGACCAACAATGTACCGTTCCTTCTTTCCCAACCTCGGACTCCTCGACATTCCTGATTACCGGGCTCGATTACTTCGCGCGTTTCGCCGCGCGCTTCGGAATTTGTTGCGCGACGAGCGGCGGAGAACTTTTTGTTTTCAGATCCTGGCGCTGAGCGACGGCCTTGGCTTGGCTGCCGTTCGCGTCGGGATTGACGACCACTTCGCCGTCGAATCGCAAATCCACGAGCTCGATTCGGCCGACCTGCGCGCGGATTTCTCCCATTTTGCCTAGCAGCATTTGGAATTTATTTTGAAAATCACGATCGCCGAAATAGACAATCAGCGGGCCGTCGCTGGCGGTCCATCCGGGAATGCCGCTGCCCGGAAGTTTCGAAAATGTGGCTTGCAGGTTTTTTGCGTCCGATAGATCCACTTCGCTGACGAGTTCGCTCGCGCCAGAGCGCGCGGCATCAATCTGCTGCAAGAATCCACTGAACATCTGCATGCGTCGCTCGCGCTCGTCCTGCGGCAATCCCGAATGAAGTCCCGTCACGACCGGAAAATGAAAATCGCCTTTCAGCGGGCGGTCAAGAATGACGCCGTGCATGTCCACGAGCGCCAACTCGCCGTCCTCTCGGAGAAACGCAATCGGCGTGCGTTCGAACAAATCCACCTGGATCCGGTTCGGCAAAGCGCGGCGCACAGTGGCACGCTCGACCCACGGCAGCGATTCGAGTTGCTTGCGGCGCGACTCCAATGGAATGCGCAGGACGCTGCGGCCACGATCCACGGAAAATATTTCGAGCACATTCGCCCGCGTGACGTAATGATTTCCGTGAATGGCGACTTGATCGGGATGGAGCAGCGACATCTGCGGAGATCTGAAAAGAAAATCTCCCATCGCGTAGAGAGCACCCGTGACAGTAATTACGCCGATAACGACTACGGACATGCGCGCGTAAGTCTTCCAGGCTTTTTTCCCGAATTTGCGCCTGCGAATTTCCACGGGTTTCTGACGGCGGAGATACTTCGGCTCTTCCTCGGCCAGAACTTCCTGCGGATAGGCGTTCGCGTCCATGGCCTTCAGTTTTTCCAGAAAATCACCTCGTTCTCGAGATCGAAGCCAAACGCTTTTTTGACGCGCTGGCGAACGTCGTCAACCAGGCGAAGCATATCGTCGCAACTTGCGTTTCCAGCATTCACGAAGAAATTCGCATGGCGGTCGCTGACCATGGCATCGCCGACGCGCAGTTTTTTCAAGCCGAGCTCGTCAATCATACGGCCAGCCGAGGCGCCCTGCGGATTCTTGAAGATGCATCCGGCGCTTTTCTGATTGAGCGGCTGGCTGGCGCGGCGCTTTTCGTTGCAGACGCGAATGCCGGCGACGATTTCTTGATACGGCTTCGCCGGCAGTTCGAGCTTCACGCGCAACATGATGTCGTCCGGCGCGAATGATGTGTGACGATAATCGAATCGAATATCGTCGCCGCGCAACGTCTCATTCTCGCCGCTGGCAGCGCGATAGAGCTCAACTTCGCGAACGTAAGAGCCAATCTGCGTGCCGTAGGCGCCTGCATTCATGCGTAGAGCGCCGCCGATGCTGCCAGGAACGCCGATCAATCCTTCCATTCCACCGAGATCGCGCTTCGCGCAAAACGTGACGGTGCCGCCGAGATCCGCTGCCGCGTCAACAAAAGCCGCGTTTCCTTCGACGCGGACGCCGGGATGCGTCGAAGGAAGATGTAAAACGATCCAGGGCAATTCGCCATCGGCGACGAGGACGTTGGTACCACCGCCAAGAAATTTGTACGGCACGCCTTCATTCTTCAATTCGCGAATTACGTCCGGCAGCGTTTCGTAGCGGCGGATTAACAATTCATCCGTGGTGCCGCCGATGCCTAGCGAAGTGTGTTCCGCAAGCGAGACGCCGGGACGCAACTCGACGCCAAGTGCGGCGAGACGCGCGGCAACCGGCATGTCGCTAATGCGCATGAGGCTCCAGAATTTGCGAACCGAGCAGGACGGCGAGTTGATCAACGGCGCGGCCGACGCTTCCCGCGCCAATCGTCAGGATGGCGTCGCCGGGATGCGCCTCGCGCAACAGAAATTCAATCGCGGGCTGCATGGTGCTCGTAAAAATCACGTTTTTGTGCCCGGCCGAGCAGATTGCCAGCGCTAGCGATTCGCCGTTGACGCCTTCGATGGGCGCTTCGCCCGCAGCGTAAATCTCGCCGACGAGAACAATATCGGCCTGATTAAATGCCTGGCGAAATTCCTCCCACAAATGTTGCGTGCGGCTGTAGCGATGCGGCTGGAACAGCACGAGCAGGCGCTTGTATCCGCATCCACGCGCGGCCTCGAGCGTCGCACGAATTTCCGCCGGGTGATGGCCGTAGTCGTCAATCAGAGTGACACCGTTGAAGACGCCCTTAACCTCAAATCGCCTGCCGACGCCGGAAAATTTCTCGAGTCCTTGCCGGATCAAATCGGCGGGAACATTCAGTGCGAGGGCGACGGCTGCCGCCGCGGCGGCATTACGAACATTGTGAATTCCCGGCGGCGAATTGAGATGAAATTGGCCGAGATCGTCTCCGTGATAGGTGAGCCGAAACGTGCTGGCCATACCCTCGAGCTTCACATCGGAGATGACAAGATCCGACTGGCTCGACGTGCCGTAGGTAATTACCGGGCGCTTTACGTCCGCAAGAATCGTTTGAACGTTGGGCTCATCGAGGCAAAGGATCACGGCGCCATAGAACGGAACACGATTCACAAATTGCAGAAAGGTGTGTTGAATTTCTTCGAGCGAGCTGTAGTGGTCGAGATGCTCGCGATCGATCGTGGTGACGACGGCGATGACCGGCGCGAGGAGGAGGAACGAGCGATCGCTTTCATCCGCTTCGACGACGATGTATTCGCCCTGGCCGACGCGGGCATTCGCGCCTGCATGATTGACCCGACCGCCGACAACGAATGTTGGATCGAGGCCCGCAGCGGCCAGCACGGAAGCGGTCATGGAAGTGGTGGTGGTCTTGCCGTGAGCTCCCGCGACCGCAATGCCGTATTTCAGGCGCATCAATTCCGCGAGCATTTCGGCGCGCGGAATCACGGGAATTTTCAGGCGGTGAGCTTCGACCACTTCTGAGTTGTCCTGCTTGACGGCGGAGGAAACCACGACGACGTGCGCCCCGCGAACATTCGCGGCATTGTGCCCTTCGAAAACTTTTGCGCCGAGGCCTTCGAGATGCACGGTCACCGGTGAAGGCTTCGTATCGGAGCCGGACACGGCGTAGCCACTCGAAAGCAGAACTTCGGCGATGCCGCTCATGCCACTGCCACCGATACCGATGAGATGAATGCGTTGAAAATTGCGGAACGTCACCATCATGGACGCGCCACCCCCTCGAGCAAGTCCACGATGTCCTCGACGGCGCGCGGCCGTGCGAGAGCGCGGGCATGCTGCTCGATTTCTGAAATCCTCAGGGGCTGGTCGAGGAGAGAGAAAATATCTTTTGTGAGGCGCTCCGGCGTCAACTCATCCTGCGGGAGCACCATGGCTGCACCGGCCGATTCCATGGCGCGGGCATTGCGAAGTTGATGAGCGTCGGTGGCGGCCCCGAAGGGGATGAAGATGGCGGCACGTCCAGCGGCGGCGATTTCCGCCACAGTGATTGCGCCCGCGCGGCAGACGATTACGTCCGCCTGGGCAAACCGCTCCGCCATATTCTCGATAAAGGGGCTGACCTCCGCATTGAATTCGCGACGCGCATACGCCACGCGAACCGCATTATAGTCGCGTTCGCCAGTTTGATGCACGATGAAAAGCTGGTTTTTTCGAGCTGCGAGGAGATCAAGCGAGTCCACGACGGCGCGATTGATGGGCAAAGCGCCACGGCTGCCGCCGGTGATGAGGATGTTGAGCGGGGGCACATGCTCGCGGACGGGGCTGGTGAAAAACTCGCGGCGGACTGGGATGCCCGTCACCACAGCTTTTTTGCCCAATCGCTTTGCGGTTTCCTCGAAGCCGGTGGCTACGCGCGTGGCGATTCCTGCGAGAACGCGATTGGTGAAGCCTGGTTCGATGTTGGGCTCGAAGATGACGGTCGGAATGCGATGGAACGCCGCTAGGGCGATCACAGGGCCGGAAGCGTAGCCGCCGACGCCGAACGCGGCGACGAAACGGTCGCGGCGAAGGATTTTTCGGGAATCCCAGGCGCTTGCCGGCAGCATGGCGGCATTTTTCAGGAATTTCACGCCGCCGATGCCCTTCAGGCCGGCGACACGAATCGTTTGCAAGGGCAGGCCAGCTTGGGGCACGAGGCGCGCTTCGAGGCCGAGTTCGGTTCCGACAATCACGACTTCCCTCTTCGATATATCAACCGCCGATGTCGGCGTGGCGCCGGGATCGATGCGGCGGAGCCATTCCTGCGCTACGGCGAGCATCGGGAAAACGTGGCCGCCTGTTCCGCCTCCGGCGATCAACAACTTCATCCCGCGGCTCTCAGCAGGTTTCCGTTCGATGCTGCTTGCGTCTTGCGCCGATGATCAACGTGAATTCTCATTCGGCGGCCTCAATCGTCGGGTTGAGCGTGCTGACTGATGTTGAGGAGCACGCCGGTGGCCAGAAGCATGGCGAGAAGGCTTGAGCCGCCGTAGCTGACGAAAGGCAGCGGAATGCCTTTTGTCGGCACGAGGCCCAGCACAACGCTGAGGTTTACCAGCGCCTGGCCGACGACGAGCGTCGTAACGCCGAGGCCCAGGAGCCGCCCGAATTCATCCGGAGCCTGAATCGCCGCGCGGAATGCACGCCATCCCCAGAAGGCGAAGAGCGCGATCAAGGTGATGGCGCCGATGTAGCCGAGCTCTTCGGCCAAAACTGCAAAAATGAAATCGGTGTGAGCTTCGGGGAGGTAGAAGAGTTTTTGTTTGCTTTCCATCAGCCCGACGCCTGTGAGGCCGCCCGAACCGACGGCGATGAGCGATTGCAGTAACTGGAAACCGTAGCCCTGCGGATCGGCTTCTGGAGCGCGGAAAGCCATGAAGCGGTGATAGCGATAGGGCACTCGGACGATTAATAGGTAGACGACGGGCAAGGCCGCAAGAGCGCCTACGGCGAGATAACGCCAGTCGAGACCGGCAACGTAGAGCATAACCAACGCTACGAACATCACCATGGCCGCGGTGCCCATGTCCGGCTCGAACAGAATCAGACCGGCCAGGAAGAATACCGGCCCGAGCGCGGGGGCGAGAGAATGCAAAGGGTCGTTAACGCCGAGTATGGTGCCGAGCGATCGCGCGGATTTTCTCAGCTCGAGGAACCATGCGAGATAGACGATTACGATTAACTTTGCGAATTCGGATGGCTGGAAGCTCGCGGGGCCGAGGCGGATCCAGCGATGCGTGGCGTGCGAGCGATCGAGGAAGAGCACGCCGATGAGAAGGAGAAAGATCAGGCCGAGGCCAGTGAATATCACCCGCGGCTGGCGAAGACGGCGATAGTCGAAATTCATCAGTGCGAACATTCCCGTGATGCCAAGAGCGAGGCAGAGAAGCTGACGAATTAGGAAACCGTAGCCGCTGCCGCCCTGCTCATGGGCGGTTACCGCAGAGGCGCTGAACACCATGAGCGCGCCGGCAAGGCATAGGGCGATGGTCACGCCGAAGAGCTTGCGATCGGGTTGAATCGAGCGGGGCATTTTTCTCCTAGGCTGAGCTCGTGGCGGCGTTGGGCGGCGCTTTGGCCTTATTTTTTTCGACGAGACGCGCGACGAGCTCTTTGAACACGCGGCCGCGATGCTCGAAATTTTCGAATTGATCGAAGCTGGCGCAGGCGGGCGCTAGAAGAATGGTGTCGCCAGGTTGCGCGCGCTCGAAAGCGAGCTCGACGGCGCGGTCCATCGTGCCTGCATTGGTTATTGGAAATGCGCCTGACAATTCCGCTGAAATCCTTTCAGTTGCAGCGCCGATCAATAGGACAAGCCGCGCGTTTTTGCGAAGCGGATCGACTAGGGGCGTATAGGGGCTGCCTTTGTCTTTGCCGCCGAGAATTACGATCAGCGGCGACGCAAAAGCGGTGATCGCTTTGAGCGTGGCATCCACATTCGTTGCCTTCGAGTCGTTGTAAAACTTCACGCCGTTAATTTCGGCGACGAATTCGATGCGGTGCTCAACGCCGGGGAAAGTCCTCACGCCTTCCGCGATGGCCGAAGGATGGGCACCGGCTAGACGCGTTGCGATGCAGGCGGCGAGAACATTTTCGAGATTGTGGCCGCCGCGAAGGGAGATTTCTTCGCGCTGCGTGATCGGCTCTTCGTTTCCGCCGGTACGAACAACGATCAGGCCATCGCGCACGTAGGCGCCAGATGCGACGCGCTTCTGGCGGCTGAACCAATGCACCTGGGGGCGCGCGGGAAAGCGTTTGGCGACTTCGGGATCGTCGGCGTTGAGAATTGCGTCGTCATCTTCGTGCTGATTCTCAAAGATGCGCATTTTGGCGCGAACGTATTCTTCGAATGAGGTGTGGCGGTCGAGATGATCGGGCGTGAGATTGAGCATGACGGCGATTTCCGGCCGGAATTCGACGATCATCTCGAGCTGAAAACTGCTTGCCTCGACAACGCTCACGGTGGAGTCGGAAGATGAATCTACGAGCGAAATCAGCGGCACGCCGATGTTGCCGCCGACGAGCGCCGGAATGTTTGCGGTCTTCAGAATGTGCGCGACAAGCGCGGTCGTGGTTGTCTTGCCGTTCGATCCGGTGATGGCGATCAGGCGGCCGCGCAAGAAACGCGAGGCGAGTTCGATTTCGCTCCAAACCGGAATGCCGCGCAACCGGGCCGCTTCGAGCGGCGGCAATTTAGCGGGGACGCCGGGGCTGAGGACGATGAGATCCTGATTCTCGAATATCTCG
>Ga0302326_10001809_pt1 | contig 53277 bp, 43 predicted proteins | sample Palsa_T0_3_FD_202264 | JGI IMG/M metagenome (GOLD analysis project Ga0302326, IMG submission 202264) | Peat permafrost microbial communities from Stordalen Mire near Abisko, Sweden - Palsa_T0_3 | ecosystem: Environmental > Terrestrial > Soil > Palsa > Peat permafrost | place: Sweden: Abisko...
CGCGAGGCCTTCGCCTTGCTCGCGCTACGGCTCAAACCCCCGAGTTTTCCGATCTGTTGCATCCAACGGCCTGATCCGAAGGCGCCCTCGATGAGTCCCGGGACGTAGAGATCTGCATCCAGCAGAGGCCAATGCAGCCCGAGCCCGTTCGGACTGATCTTGATCTTCGCCAACTTTGACCTGGGCGCATCCGCCAGTCCTTCGGCCAACGTCGCTGGGAAAGCGAATTCGCAGCCGCCCTCGAGCGCAATCACGATCAGCCCGCGCCGGGAATCGTAGCGAGCCGCTTGTACAATCGGTCCACGCGCCATCGCCGCCGCCCCACGCGCATTCGCCGCCTTAAATTGCCCTTTAGAAATCGCCATGAATCTCCCTCCATGCCGCACACAACAGTTGAACATGAGATTGCAGTAATCGGGCTATGCGGTTCACTTGCGGCCAGGAAAATCCATAGTTCTCTCGCAAATTGATCGGCCCGCTGGACAGTTCAATTCGAACACGGCCTGCCGTGGGCCTTCCCAGACATGCACATGAGCTGGACGATGATCGTTTGTATCGATCATGACCCGAGCGCGGCCGAAACGAAGAACCGTCGGCACGAAGCATTTTAACCTAAGCGTGGTTAGGTTTACAGTAAAGTTTGACGACTAATTACTATGACGATTCGTTGCACGTTGAGTTGATCGAGCAATGTTTGATGCACTGGCGCACGAGAAGGCTCTCATGCTGAGGGCGGTCGAATCTTCGAGCGAAACGGCCGGTATCTGAGGAGCATCAGGCGCTTCCCGCCATTTGCCGGCATTCCCGAAGGCGGACGTTGACTAACATTCGTCCATATACGGACGGCCGGATGTTTCCCCGAGATCGGAACTTGGGGACCACCCTGATCGAAATTCTACGAATTAGCCGCTCCGCGTTCAGCAGCATTGCGTGCTGTCTGCAATTGCCGCGCAACATCTGGACCAGCATCGTCGAGTGATAACATCACGCGCATGCCGCATTCATTCGGAGTCTCATTTGATGAACGCTTCTGAAATTAATACAGACTATCTTGTCGTCGGTGCTGGGGCCGCCGGGATGGCCATCACAGATGAACTGCTTACGCACTCGAATGCGAGCATCACGATCGTCGATCGCCGCCACGCGCCGGGCGGGCATTGGATTGACGCCTATCCGTACGTCCGACTGCACCAACCGTCCGCCTTCTACGGTGTGAGTTCAGTGCCGATGGGCAAGGACGCAATCGACTTCGCGGGGACGAATGCAGGTTACTACGAGCTCGCCGGTGCCGACGAGATCCGCGCGTACTACGCGAATGTAATGCAAAACCATTTCCTGCCAACCGGGCGAGTGCGCTACTTTCCCTGCTGCAACTATGTCGGCGAACACCGGTTCGTCTCGCGGCTCTCCGGCGCGCTGATGAAGGTTCACGTGCAACGCAGGTTGGTCGATACCGCCTACGGCGAAGGCAACATTCCCGGGACCAGCGCGCCACCTTTCGAGGTGGCTCACGGCGTACGTTGCGTACCCGCGGGCGACATCGTCCACGTCGCTGATGGCGCCGAGCGCTTTGTAATCATCGGCGCAGGGAAGACGGCCCTGGATACTTGCGTCTGGCTGCTCGAACGCGGAGTCCCCGCGTCGGCAATCCGCTGGATCCGGCCGCGCGAGTCTTGGTGGCTAAATCGGCGCTTCCATCAGCCAGGCACGCTACTGCCGGATCTGCACCGCGGTATCGCGCTTCAAATCGAGGCTGCGGCCAGGGCCACCTCGGTGGAAGACCTCTTCGAGCGCCTGGAATCGGAGGGGTTCTTCCTGCGCATCGACCCGCGCGTCGTGCCGACCATGTTTCGCGGTGCGCTGATTGGGGAGTCCGAACTGGCTCTGCTGCGCACGGTCGAGGACGTGGTACGCATGGGGCACGTGCGTCGCATCGAATCCGATCGCATTGTCCTCGACGCCGGCCAAGTACCGACGAGCCCCCTGACGCTCCACATCCACTGCGCGGCGCGGGGCTTGGCGCGCCGTTCGCTGCGACCGATCTTCGAGCCTGGGCGGCTGACGGTACAGCCGACCCTGTTCTCCTTTGCCTGCTTCCAGCTCGCGATGCTGGGCGTTGTCGAGGCCACCGTCATGAGCGACGCAGAGAGGAACGGCCTGTGTCCACCGATTATGTATTGGGACACTTGTGCGGAGTACTTATCGGCGTTCCTCGCGAACCTGGACAATCAGGTCTCGCGCGCGACGCAACCGGTCGTCGCCAACTGGGCAAAGGCCACGCGGCTGAACGCTCTGGCCGGGATCGCGCAACACCGAGACGATCCTCGAGTCATCGAGGCTGGCGAGCGCATGAAGCGCTACGGGGTCGCAGCCGCGGGCAACCTCAGGAAGCTCCTCGGATAGGGCACCATGTCGGGAGTGAGCAGAGAAGATCTTCCGTGCACGTGCATCGTTGATATTCGCTTTATCAACGCCGAAAGGTCCGTTGAGGGTCGACGCCGGAAGTTGACTTGGAGTGCAGAGGGATCTAGAGAGCCGACCAGTGAAAACCGAAGTACACCTTTGCACTGATGGGAACAATAGAGAAATGAGTTGTAGCCAACTGTCGTGATCGCTGTGTCCGTCTTTGACATTTGGGGGTATCGGCCGTGGGGGTATTGGCTCTAACGTCTGTTCGACACCCCCAAAAATACCCCCAGCGCAGGTTGGCTGGAAAATGCGGTCGAAGACAATCAAACACTTGCGACTAAGATTTTTCGTCATGCGGGCCGGATTCGAACTCCGGCCCAAACTTGGGATTCGAATTGGCGAACGAGGGGTCAATTGCCTACGCAAGAGCGGCGAAGTACCTTCGCAAGAAGGTATCGTAAGATGTTGATTGTACTGGCTCCCCGGGACGAAACCAAAATCACGCAGCAAATGCCGGGAATTCAAGGGATTTCTGATTTCGGTTTGATTCCGATACCCCCAAAGACACCCCCTTCAAAAGGTGGCCGCTGCCGGACGTTGTCGGACAGCAGATCACGCCGCTCACGCGGCAAGGCGCATGTACCACGCGAGGAAATCGCTGATGCGGGTTTCATGCAGCGAGTGCGGCCCCGGAGTGTATTGAGCCGATTGGGTGCCGGCCTGGTTGTTCTCGGTGATGATCTTGTCCTCTTGAAGCGTCACATCCCAGACCCGCACGAGCGTCGCGACATCGTAGTCCTTTCCTACGACCGCCTCCGCGTGTACAAGCCACAGCACTTCCACGTCGGTGCTGCAGGGTCCTCGCGGCGTGAAGCGAAAGACCGCGGCGTGATCGTTCGAGGCAATGATGTAGCTGAGTGGGTTCAGAGCGAGCGCGGTCTGCGCACGATCATACGCGGAGAAAGCGCCCATCAGCGGTGCGACCGGCGTACCTCCGACCGATTCCGTCAGGTATCCTCCTCCGATCGGCAGGCGCGACGCCGCCTGGAAAAAATCGCTGTCCGGTCCGTCGCTGAACATGCCGGTAACATAGCCGTTCTCTCTGGCCTCAATTTCCCACGCCGCGAGTTCAGTTGAGAATTTGCTGGTGAGTTCGCCGGAGGAGGATCCGGCTCCGGCCCCGAACGCGAGCAACTTCTCCGGACTGTGCACCGAGCAGTAGGTCGGATGGGCCGGTTTGCAGTGGTAGCACTCAAGAAAATTCTCCACTACCAGCTTCCAGTTAGCGGCCGTGGGATAGTTGCGGCGCACGGCGACTTTTGCCTGAGCGAATCCATGCGGCGCGAGATAGCGCTTGAAGCGCGAAATGAAGGCCTCGAAGTCCGGTGGTATGGGCTGTGCGAGGCAGATAAAGATGAACCCATCTTCGATCCGCAAATGGGCCTTGCGCAGGCTATGGTTCGCCTTGTCGAAACCCTCCGGCATCGCCGCTGCGCCCCGTAGCCGCCCATCCAGGTCATAGGTCCACGCGTGGTAGGGGCATACCAGCGCCCCTGCATGGCCGGCGGGCTCGAGGCAGATCCGCGAGCCGCGATGGCGGCAAACGTTGTACAGCGCATGCACGACGTCTTTGCGATCGCGAATGATGATCAGGTTCTCGGCCCCGATCGTGAGCAGGAAATAATCTCCGGGCTTCGGGATGCGCGAGACATGATCGACAAGCAGCCACTGTGACTTCCCGAGAATACCTATGTCTCGGGCGAACAGCTCGGGATCGGAATAGTAGCGGCCCGCCAGACTCTGCCCGTACCGAAATTCATCCACTACGATTACCTCAAGCCAAGTCGAATGACTGGTATGTACGATATATATGTATTGTAGTGTATGTCAATGCCAACTCTGATGAGTATAATGCGCTGCTAGAGGAAGAAAGCATGAGCACATCGGCAAAGTTCAAAGTGCGGCCCAGTCCGCTTGCGGACGTTCCTACCGGCGCCGGCGCTGGACGGTTGCGCATCCTGGAGGCCGCCGTTCGTAGCTTTATCCGCGATGGTGGCGCGGCATTCAGTGCACGCGGTGTGGCCAAGGAGGCCAAGATGAGCCTCGGCGCGGTGCAGCACTTCTTTCCCACCAAGGAGCAGCTGCTCGCCGCCATGCTCGAGCACGTGGTCGCCGATTTCAGGCGAGCCTTCGAACGGCTCGAGACGGAACTACCCTACAATGGCGAGGCGCGGTTACTTGCGGTGATCGATTACTTGGTCGCGGATGCCTGGAAGCCGGATTCACGCAAGTTCTTCTTCAATTTCTATGCGCTGAGCTGCCACAATGCTTTCGCCGCTGAGCTGCTGAACAACACGTACGCGCACCACCGTCACCGCTTGGCGGCGTATATCGGGGCTGCTCGGCCGCACCTGTCCGAACAGGAATGCTTTGATCTCGCCCTACAGCTTGTGGCGCTAACCGAGGGTTTGATGGTGTACACCGCGCCGGGTGCACGCAGCGTAACGCCCCGTCAGCATCTGGCGGAGACGACCCGGGAAACCGTGCTGCGGATGCTGGCCAAGTAGGCTCCCACCCGAAGTCAAACGCGGGCCCGGCGGCGCTCCGGATCATACGGAACCCCTGGAACGACCTGCGCGCTCACGGGTGTGTCCCGGTCCTTGATGTTGATCTCGACACGCGTACCGGCCTGCGTTAGCCCGGCGGGCAGGTAGGCAAAGGCGAGAGTCTTGCCAAGCGTGTAGGCGGGATCCCCTGACGTCACCGTGCCCACCACCTCGCCGGCGGCTAGCACGGATTCGCCCTGGACGATGGGATGAAAACCCTCGGTTTGCAACAGGCACAGCGCGCGCGTTACGCCGCGCGCCGCAATCTGCTCGAGCGCCGCGCGGCCCAGAAAATCTCGCTCATCAAAGCGCACGGCCCAGCCGAGCCCCGCACTCAGCGGATCGGTCTCGGTCGAGACGTCGAGCCCGTAGAGCAGGTAGCGTTTCTCAATGCGCAGCGAGCGCATGGTCTTCATCCCACAGATGCGCACGTCGAAGGATGCCCCGGCCGCCACGACCGAATCCCACAAATGCTCGGCATACTCGATCGGATAGAACAGTTCGTAGCCGAGTTCGCCCGAGTAGCCTGTGCGCGAGATCATCGTGCTCGGCACGCCGGCGACAGTACCCTGGGCAAACCGGAAATAGGGCAATACGGAGGTGGAAAGCTCCGTGTCGGTCAATTGTGCCAGCAGGTCACGGGATTTGGGCCCCTGAATCGACAGGTAGGCATTGGCATAACCCAAGTTGGTGACGGCGGCGCGCAGGCCGGCGGCCTGCCTCTCCAGATGCGCGCAGATCGCAGCAACGCGCGAGGGCGTCGGCGAAATCCAAAACCGATCGCCGCTGAAGCGGAAGCAGGTCAAATCATCGAGCATGCCGCCTTGCGCATCGCAGACCGGGCTGTACATCCCACCGCCGTCAGCGATGCGCCGCACGTCGTTGACGAGCACGCGCTGCAAGAGCCTGAGCGCATCGGGTCCTCGAATCTCGACGGCGACTTGGTAGTAGACGTCGAAGATGCCCACGCGCTCCCGGACCGCGCGGTGTTCATCCTCGATCGATGTGAGGAAGTTGATGGTCGCGAAGCCGCCGCGGTCCTGAAACTTCGCGCCGGCCGCGGCGAGTTTATGGTAGTAGGGCGTGTGCTTGTTCATGCGAGTACTATTCGTTCGCGTAAAAAACTGCCGCCGCGTGCCGATCCGAGTTCCTGCGCCACGCGCGCTCCCTCATACACTGCGGCGGCGACGGTTCCTGGAGCCACAGCGTCTGCGATAGCGTCCACCGACAACACCCCCGCGGCCCGCCAGTCCGCCTCACGCAGCTCGAGCGCCTGCGCCAGTTCTTCGCGTGGTTGGCGCAGCGTCACGGGCACGAAACACGCCGCCTCGATCCATTGTTCACCGCCAGGTTGATCGACCCTGACCCGCTCCCGCTCCACGGACGACACGCGCGAGCGCGTCAGGCAGCGAATGCCGGCCTGCGCCAAGCGCTGCTCCAGGCGTCGCAACTCGAGCGTGTAATAAGACCACTGCGATATGTCTGACAACGGACTGATGAGCGTTACCTCAAGTCCCTGTGCCCGCAGTATCTCGGCGATGCAATGTCCCATGTAGTAATGATCATCATCGTAGACAACTGCCGGTCCGCGAATATGGTGCCCCTGCGACAGTCGCAGCACGGCTTGTTCCGGCGAGAGCACCTCATCCGGCGCGTGGGCGACCCGGTGTAAACCGGGGATCCCGTCTGGCGTCGAGGGACCGATGCCATCCACGCGCCAGGTGGAACCCGTGGCCAACACGACGTGCTGGGCACCAAACTCAATGACCTCATCAGCGCCCACGACAGATTGCCGCAGGATCTGCACGTTCGCGCTACGCTGTAGCTGATATACGCGGTAGTCACGGACACGGCCCAGCGTCTTCGCGCCGGGCAGCTGCTGCTCCCAGACCAAACGTCCGCCGAGTTCCGCCTGCGCCTCGACCAAAGACACCTCGAGTCCACGCCGGGCCAGCGACAGAGCCGCCTCGAGTCCGGCGGGACCTGCCCCCACGACCAGCGCCGTTGCACGCGGTTGATGGATGTGGAAATGTTCCGGATGCCATCCCTTGCGCCACTCCTCGCCGATGGTCGGGTTCTGCGTGCAACGGATCGGAACTCCATACATCTCCGTGGATGCACAAACATTGCAACCGATGCATTCGCGGATATCCTCGATTCGCCCGGTCCTGATCTTCTCCGGCAGGAACGGATCCGCGATCGAAGGTCGCGCGGCACCGATGAGATCGAGCACCCCACGGCGGACCTGCGATGCCATCACGTCCGGCGAAGTGAATCGCCCGACGCCCACAACTGGCTTATCGGTGAGTTTTTTGACGAAACTCACGTAGGGCTCCTGCCAGCCCTCCTCATCGAAGCGCGCCGTCGAGGAATCGAACGACCAGGGACTGACATTGACATCCCACAAGTCGGGCAGATGACCCAGCGACTCGAGCACCGGCCGTCCTTCTTCTTCGACTGAGATGCCCCCAGTGAAATCATGCACGGCGAATCGGACCGCAACCGCAGCCCGACCGGCGACCTCGTCCAGCGTGTCTTCGATCAATTCCCGCATCAAACGCATGCGGCGTTCCACGCTACCGCCGTAGGCGTCGGTGCGTTGGTTATAGCGCCGCGATAGGAAGTGCAGCGGCAGCGCGCGGTCGTGACCGGCGTAGACATAGACAATGTCGTAGCCGGCCTGTAGAGCGCGCTTGACTGCGGCACGATGCTGAGTCCGAAAGCGCTCGATGTCTTTCAAGGTCATCGATTTGGACTGCACCGGCACATAGGCCGACGTGCACTTCAGGCTCGCCGGTCCCAGCGAGGGCACGCGGCTATACAAGTTGCGGGCACCGAGCCCGAGGTGCGCCAGCTCGACGGCGGCGAGCGCTCCATGCACGTGAATCGCCTCCGTTGCGAGGCGGTGGCAGGCCACGTCGTGTTCATCCCACAGCCGATCATTCTGGTGACCCATCATGTCGGAGGTCGCATCGATCTCGCACACACCTGTGCACACAACCCCCCAACCGCCTTCGGCTTTGGTCGCGCGCAGCGCTGCGGTCGCATGCGGCATCGCATAGCCCATACCGGCACTATGAGCCACGGCAACGAATCGGTTCCGGGCCACGCGTGGGCCAATCGCGATCGGTTGAAATAGGGGTTCGAATTTGGCGTCCATGGTGTGCTGGTGATGGACTAACCGCGAGTGCGTTCGCTTTTCGGGTCATAGAATCCACCGAACTGAACATCTACGGCGTGACGCGTGCCGGCCACCTCAACCTCGAAGCCCCCTTGCGCGAGCCACTGAGCCGTGACACCGCCGCTGCGCCGCACAGATGCCATGCCGAACGATCCACCAAGGCGAAATCCCCAGGCGCCCGATGTCACATATCCGACCAGCAAGTCCTCGCGCCATAGAGGCTCGTTGCGGTACAGATAGGGCCCGCGATCCAGGGTCGCATCGCGGACCTTGACGTTCACCAGACGAGTTTCGAGGGGCCCCGAGCGGCGCTGTGCCTCCAGTGCCTCGCGCCCGATGAAAGCATCCGGCTTGCCGAGCGCTACAGCAAATCCGAGTCCAGCCTCCAGCGGCGTATCGTCCTCGCCGACATCGTGACCGAAATGCACATAGCCTTTTTCCAGACGGCAGTGATTCAGTGCGAAGAAGCCCCCGTGAATCATGCCGCGGGGCGTGCCCTCGCGGACCAGTGCCTCATAGACATGGCGCGCCAGATCCGTGGTCGGGTAAATCTCATAACCCAGTTCACCGAGGAATGAGCGACGCAGCACCCATGCGCGGGCATACCCGATGTCAATAAACCGCGCAGCGCCAAACGGCAGCTGCGCATTCGATAAGTCCACGTCCGTCAAGGCTTGTAGGATCTCGCGCGAGTGCGGACCGCTCACCGAGAACATCGCATGGCTCGCGGTCACGTCATGGCACTGCACCTGCCAGGACGGATCTACCTGGGTTTGAAACCAGCCGCGATCCCGCACCTGACTCGGATGCCCGGTGATCAGCAGAAACTCCTGATCCGAGAGGCGAGTCAGGGTCACATCTGCTTCGATGCCGCCCCGCTCATTCAGCCATTGTGTGTAAACCGAGCGCCCGATCGGCACGTCGACCTCGTTGGCGGACACCCGGTTCAGGGCCTTGACGGCGTCTGAGCCGCTGATGAGCAACTTGCCGTAACAGGACTGGTCGATCAGCAGCGCCGCATCGCGCGCTGCGAGGCACTCGCGCTTCACCTGCGGAAACCAGGGTTGCAAGCCGAAGCCCGGCTCATCCGGGATTGCGGCGCCGAGACGGTCGTAGTACAGCGGGATTTCCCAACCGATGCGCTCTCCCAGAACTGCACCGGCGGCGACGAGGCGGTCGTGTACAGGCATGTGACGTACCTGGCGAGCGGTCGACATCTGGTGTCCGGGCCACTGCAAGGTCATGTGCACGCCGATGGATTCCACAATCCGGTCTCGCAGGTAGCGTGTATTGGCCTGGAACGGCAGCGCACGCTGCGCGTGCAGAGCACCCATGCTCACTGGGGGCAGGCCCTCGATCAGCCACCTTGACATGACCTTGCCGGCACCGCCCGATGAAAGAATGCCATTCGAATTGAAGCCGGCGGCGACGAACAGGCCGCGCACGTCGGCCGCCGGTCCCATGTAGGCACGCCCGTCCGGGGTAAAGCTCTCCGGGCCGGAGAAAAACAGTTGGACACCAATCTGGCTGAGCGCGGGGACTCGCTCGAACGCCTTCGTCAGGATCGGCTCCATACGATCCATATCGGGCGGCAGCTCCTGAAAGGAAAAGTCCGCAGGTATCTCCTCTCCAGCCGTCGGCCATGCCTTGCCCTCCGGCTCGAATCCGCCGATCAGGAGCTTCCCCGCGTCTTCTTTGTAATAGGCGCGCTCATCCGCGACGGTGAGGATCGGGGTAGTGCGCGCGAGTCCCGGCAGCGGCTCGGTCACAATGTAGAAGTGCTCAGCGGCATGCAGCGGAACAGGCACACCGATGCGCTTCGCGAAGCGATGCGTCCATAGGCCGCCGGCCAGTAAGACGCGATCGCAGGCGATGTCGCCGGCAGCGGTGCGCACGCCGACCACTCGGCCGTCGCGGATCAGGATGTCCTCGACAGGGGTGTTCTCGATCGCGACGGCACCGCGTTGCCGGGCGCCCTTGATCAGGGCAACGGTCACATCCAACGGGTTGACCTGTCCATTAGAGGGTACGAACTGACCTCCGAGCACATCATCGACGCGCAACAGCGGCCAGCGCTCCTGGATCTCGCCGTTCGTCAGCAATATTGCGGTGACCCCCATGCGCTGGGCTGCCGACACATTGCGACGGATCAGCTCGAGCCGCTGCGGCGTCAACGCGACCGTCATGGAGCCGTTCTCGCGATACCCCGTCGCCTGGCCGGTCTCAGTCTCCAAGGATTGGAACAGTCGGGTGGTGTACTGCGCCAGCTCGGTTTGTGCCTTCGAATCGCGCAGCTGGCCGACGATGCCCGCTGCGTGCCAAGTCGTCCCGCTTGCGAACCGGTCTCGCTCGAGCAGGACGGCATCGCTGATGCCGTCGCGAGCAAGATGGTAGAGCACGGAGGCGCCGATGATGCCGCCACCGACGACGACGACGCGAGCACGTTGTGGAAAGGGGAACGCGACCTTGCCGCCGAGACACTCCCCACTGCCGACCAAGTCAGCGGAGCGGGTCATGAGTCGCAATCAAGCCGGCCGCAACCCACTGATCGAAAACCTCCAGCGACTTGGCCACGAATTCGGGATCGTTGATATGCGCGTCGAGGTCGTGCAGTTGCACGGGAGGCCGCAACGCGCGTCGAAATTCCTCGACGTAAGCCTGGTGTCCCGCGGGATCGTGTAGGCTCTGCCCGGGTAGGTCCCAGGCATGCAGCCCTCGGCGCGGCAAAATAAATGCCGTTGGCCCCGTCGCCCGATTAAGTTTGCCGGCGATGAAGCGAGCCAGTTCGCACCGCTCCTCGAGCGTCGAGGTGACCGATCCGATCAGGCGGTTGTGGGCGTGATACGGGCGGCCCTCGTACTGACCTGCGAGGGGCGCCCATGATTGCACATCGATCATATCGCTCGCGCCCGGCGCGACGATCTGCGGCACGCCGCGACGCCCCGCAGCCTCGAGTCGAGACGGCCCCGCATTAACCACCGAGCCTCGCAGCTGATTGCCCAACTCGCATAGCGCGAAGTCAAAAACCGCTGCAAACGCGCCCTGATCGATCAGCCACTCCATCGCCCGGCCCCCCATGCCCGTGCAATGAAATACGACAGGCTCGAAGCTGCGCTTTTCGAGTGCGGGCGTGAGCTCGACCATGTAGCTCAAACACGACTTACCGAGCGAGCCGATGGCCACGCGCGGGCGTTGCGGCGTCGGTACGACGGCGGTGCGGCAAGCCCCAAAAATCGCGCCGGCGGCTTGGCTCAAGATCGACTGGCAGATGCTGTTCAGCCCGTAGAGGCCGCCCGCCCAAAGGATCATCATCAGATCCGGCGCGAGCCGCTCGGGCGGTATCAAGTGCGAATAGCTCACGGTACTGACGATGAGCTTGGGCATTCCGAGCGGCAGCGCTGCCGTGACATCGAGCGCCAGATCCGTGCCCATCGTTCCACCCAATGCGAGCAGGCCGTGGACCTTGCCCTCCGCATAGAGCCTCAACGTGAGCTTGACCGCCCCCTCGGCCATCTTCTTCATGGCCTCGTTCTCATCGCCGAGCGCTGCGACCGCTGCGATCGTCGTACCCGCCGCTGCCGCCACGATGCCGTTGGGGTATTCGGGTTGAAACGAAGGTTCCCCCAGTACTCCCACATCCATGATCGCACCCACTGCTCCCTGCGTCTCGAGGCAGCGCTTAATGAACTGCAATTCCTCCGCCTTGGTATCGGCAGTGCCTACAATCAAAATCCTGGTTTCACCGATCATGTGAAGCTCGTATCCATCATCAGGCGGAGGGATGAGTAACCGGTGCGGTGGGCTCGAACAGGCCTCGCTTCATCACGAGTTTCACCCACAGGCCTGAGATCACCGCGAAGATAGCCAGGACGGTCGCGGTGTAGCGGACGATCTGGGGCCGCATTTCCGGAGTCGGCGAGCTGTTGATCACGACGTAGACCATGCCGGCGATCGCGAGCAGCGGCACCAGGGGATATCCCGGGACCCGGAACGGCCGATTCATGTCGGGATGCCGCCGGCGAAGGACCATCAACGATACCTGAGCCATGATGTAGGCAAACAGCCAAGATACGGAAGCAGCGATCATCAAGGGGAGAATGGCGGTAACGTCACCGCCGGACCACACCAGTCCAACCACGGGCAATGACGCGACGAATACGATGGCGAGCACCGGCGTGCCGAAGCGCGAATGGGTGCGCTTGAGGATCGAGAATACCTGCCCATTCTCGGCCATGCCGGCCAGCATGCGTGGCACCGCGGCGATCACGGTGTTCAGCAGGCTCGCCGAAGCAATCAAAGCGAGTGCAGCGAACCAGATGCCCGCCGATGGCCCGAAAGTCGCAACGGCGTAGTCGAGATGCGGAGTAGCCGATTCCACCAGCTGGCTACGGGGAATGACGAACGCGCTGCCGATGGCAAACAGCATCTGCGCCACGAATATTGCCACGAGTCCGCCGATCATCGCGCGCGGCAGGTCGCGATTGGCGTTGCGCGCCTCCGGTACGAGGGGCGTCACGAACTCCGATCCGACAAACACCCAGAACGCGAGCGCGACCACTCCAAGGATCACAGTATCCTGGCTCAGCGACGCAACGGCGTGCGCGGCGCCGCCGGCGAGTGGGGCGTGCGCATGCCCCGACATGGCCACGATGCCGGTGAGCACCAGAAACGTCAGCACGATGAAGCTCAATGCGGTTTGGACCCGAGCGAACACATCGGTTCCGAGGATATTGAGAACCGCGAATACCACGATGATCGCAATCGGCCAGAAGTGTGCCGGCAGGTTGAACGGCACAACCCGCGTCAGAATCTGGTCAGCGAGAATGAGCTCGGCCGGCAGGCCGAACATCGCCGGCACGACATAGCCGGCGAAAACCAGCAGTATCGCCGGAAAATTGCCGATTGCCGCCTCGGCATAACTACTCAAGCTCCCGGCGCTCGGCATCATCAGCGCCATCTCTGCGTAAGCCATGGCATTTGCAAGCGCGATCAAGAACGCGACGACCATCGCCGCGACGAAGCCCCAGCCGCCGATGCCAATACCCTGGGTCAGGGAGATCATGCCGATCTGGGCGACAATCACTCCGATCGACACCGAGAACAGTGCGCCGACGCCGAGACGCCCGGACGGCGTGCCGACGGTTGCCATCATTTCTCCACCGAGGCGAACGACTCTTCCAAGATATCGCACAGCAGATCGATCTGGGCACGATCGATGGTCAGGGCGGGCGAGAGGATGATATTGGGACCGGAAGTGCGGATCATGGCACCGCGCCGATAAGCTTCGCGGGCAATTCGAGAAACCTCTTTGGCGCCCCGGCCGAACGGCTGCTTTGTCGCCTTGTCGGCCACCATCTCGATGCATGCCATCAGCCCGACGCCGCGCACATCGCCGATCAGCCCGGACCGGCGGCCTAGGTCTTGCAATCGGGACATCAGGTGAGCGCCTTGGGTCGCGGCATTATCTGCGACATTCTCCCGCTCGAGGATGTCGAGGGTTGCAAGTGCGGCGGCTGCGGCTACCGGATGAGCACTATAGGTGTAACCGTGAGTGACGGCGCTGATTGGATCGTCGCTGGCATCAAACACTTGCGCGACGCGGGATGATATCGCCGTCGCACCGAGCGGCACGTAGCCCGAAGAGATCCCCTTCGCGAGGCACCAAAGATCGGCCTTCACACCCCACATGCGGGTCCCGAACAAGTGTCCGGTGCGACCGAACCCGGTCACCACTTCATCGGCGATCAGTAGTACTCCATGCTTGTCGCAGACCTTGCGGATAAGAGGCCAGTAATTGGCGGGCGGCACGATCACACCGCCGGCGCCCTGCACGGGCTCAGCGATGAATGCAGCCACAGTATCCGCGCCCTGAAAGGTGATCTCGCGGTCGAGCAACTCGGCACAGATCTCACCCAGGCGCGCCGGGTCCTCGGTATACGGATTGCGGTAAAGCCACGGCGTGTCGACGTGAAAACATCCCGGAAGCATAGGCTCATAGGGACGGCGGAAGTTCGTGTTGCCGTTCACGCTCATGCCGCCGAAATGCACGCCATGATAGCCTTGCCGGAGCGCGATGAACTTGATCCGATCCGCTTCTCCCTGGATCTTCCAGAACTGGCGTGCGAGCTTTAACGCCCCTTCCACCGCATCGGAGCCGCCGTTGCTGAAGAAGACGGCGGCAACGCCGTCCGGATCCATCAGCTTTACCACCCGCGACGAGAGCTCGATAGCTCGCGGATGCGTCGTGCCGCGAAACACGTTGAAATAGGACAACGTATCGAGCTGGGCAACGATCGCGTCGCGGATCTCCGTGCGTCCGAACCCGAGATTAGCGCTCCACAATCCGGCGACGCCGTCGACCAGGCGATGCCCGTCCGCATCCCAGATCCAGCTGCCTTCGCCGCGCACGATGATGTCGGGCGGCGTGTCGCGCATCGCCTTCGGCTGTGCCATCGGATGCCACAGGTAGCGGGCATTGGCCGCTTTCAGCTCTTCAGTCGTCAGACTCTTCATTTACATGTTCTCCCCGGGCAATCCGAGACGTGCGCGGGTCGCGGCGATGTTGCCGGGCACGTCCCGCAGGTCGAAGTACTGCGTCAGCAACCCCATCTTCACCGCACCGACAATATTGCGCAGCTGATCGTCAACGAACAACACCTGCCGAGGCGGTAAATGCAGCCCCTCGGTCGCGAGCGCATAGGCGCGCGGATCGGGCTTTAGGATGCCCGTGTGCGTCGCGTCGATGAACACGTCGACCTCGCGCAGCACGCCCAGACCCTCAAGGAAGCGTTTGCCGTAGAACAGCTCCAGCTCGTTGGTGAGGATGCCGACGCGGACTCCGCGGGCCCGCGTCTGCGTGATCAGTCGAGTCATCTCGGGCCGCACCACCGTGTTTGGCTCCACTTGGCTGATTCGGGTCAGCAGGGTCTGCATGGTCCATCCCGGCTCTCCCAGCTGCTCGCCCAGTTCGCGCGCGCGCTTTGCCCAGTAGTCACGTTCCGAAATCTCGTCGCGCTGCATCTGTTGCCACAGCGGATCGGTTTCCGGAGCAAAAGGCCCCCTCCAAGTCAGGGAGTTCGCAGGCAACCCCAGCAGCTGCTCCGTCTGGCGGTGGCGTTCGAACACCGACACGCTCATCACCGAGCCGAAATCGAGCAGCAGCCCGCGTATTCCGGTACCGTCGCCATTTATCCGATGACCGCTCATCCCGACACGCTCACGAGCTTGACGTCCGTATAGCTCAGGAGGCCCTCGAGTCCACTCTCGGAACCGAGGCCGCTTGCCCCGACACCGCCGAAGGGTGTTTCCGGTTGCGAGATACCAAAATGATTGATGCCAATCATGCCGGCCCGCAACTCTCGCGCGAGCCGGTGGGAATTCTTGAGGTTCGTCGTGAAAGCGTACGCCGCCAATCCGTAAGGCAACCCGTTGGCGCGCGTGATGGCGTCGGCCAGATCGTCAAACTCATCGAGCAACGCGATCGGCCCGAAGGGCTCTTCCCGCTGCACCCGCGCATCGAGCGGTGCCTTCTCGATGACGGTCGGACAGTAAAAGCATCCGGGCCGTGCGATCCGGCTGCCACCCAGCAGCACACGGGCGCCATGCGCAACGGCATCGTCGACGAAGGCCTGCATCTCCCCGATGCGGCGCTCGTGGATCAGCGGTCCAAGCTGTACTCCCTCCTCGAGGCCGGATCCGATCTTGAGGGCCGCGGCGCCAGAGACAAAGGCATCAAGGAACGTCCGATAGATCGATCGGTGCACGAGAAAGCGGATAGGGGAGGCACACACCTGCCCGGCATTGCGAAATTTGGCCGTAACGGCCAGCCGTGCGGCTGCCACCGGATCCACATCCGCGCAGACGATCACTGGCGCGTGGCCGCCCAACTCCGCCGTGTAGCGCTTCATGTGGCGGGCCGCCTGCTCGCCGAGCAGTTTTCCCACAGGGACAGAACCCGTGAAGGAGACCTTTCGGATGGCTTCGCTAGCGATCAGTGCTTGGGAAATCTGCGCCGGATCGCCGCACACGACATTCAGCACACCGTCAGGAAGTCCGGCATCGACAAACGCCCGCGCCATCTCGATGCACGTCGCGGGGGTTTCCTCGGAGGGCTTGATGATAATGCTGCAGCCCGCGCTCAGCGCGCCGCCGAGTTTACGGGCCGGTAGGTTGGCGGGAAAATTCCACGGCGTGAAGGCTGCGACGGGGCCCACCGGTACCCGCTCGACGGTCTGGGCCAAGATGCCGTTGATGCGCGGTGGGATGCCGCGGCTCGCTAAGCGCTTCGCCTCTTCTGCGAGAAAATCGATGATATCGGCGGCAAGCCCGACTTCGCGGTGCGATTCGGACAGTGGCTTTCCCTGCTCAAGCGTGAGGGTGTGAGCGATCGCATCCGCTCGTTCACGGATCAGCGCGGTAGCTTTCGTGATGATGCGAAAACGCTCGATAGGCAGCAACGCAGACCAGGTGTCAAACGCACGAGCCGCACCTGCCCCGGCAGCCTCCAACTCGCGAGCACCCGCTACCGGAAGGTAACCGAGTACGCGGCCATCGGCTGGGTTAAGGACCTCGAGGGTCCCATGCTCAGTGCTATCGATCCAGCGGCCATCGACCAGCAGGCGCAGCGCCGGATATTGCGGTAGCACACCCATTCTACCAGTGGTACTGGAGATCGATTCCGAACGTCAATGGTCGGATCGGAATTTCGCGCGCGTATTGCGGTGAATTCTGCGCTTCTGAGCGATCGAAGCCGACAAAACCGACCCTGTTCATCACGTTATCGGCAAACACGTATGCGGAAATATCGCGCCTCTCCAACCCTGCGCGAAGGTTGACGATGTTGTAAGCCGGACGATGATTGACCGGATAGGGCTCAGCACTCGGATCGTATTCAGAATCGACATACTGGTCTTCTACACGCGCACTGAAGGCGAAGCCGTTGCCCAGCGGCGTGTTGTTTTCGAGTGATGAGTCGAGAGTCCACTTCGGTACATTAGCGAGTGGCGATCCGACCGGCAAGGCCGCGGCAAAACTGGCGGAGGTGATCCGCGCGTCGGTATAGCCGAAGCTGCCATGGACGGTGAGGTCGCGCGTGAGCTTTGCGTCGATTTCCAGTTCGCCGCCCTTGGAACTGGCGCCGCCCGCATTGGCGGTATAGCCATAGCCGCAGGGCAGCGGAATATTCTGTTGAATATTTCTCCAGTCGATGTAATAGATGGAGGAGCGCACCCCGACCCAGCCCTCGAGTAGTCGCGCCTTCTCACCAACTTCATAACTCCACACCGAGTCCGGCTGGAACGTCGAGACACCGAGAGTTGCCAGGTCGACACCGCAAAAGCTCGGCGGGATTGGGAGGTTCGCTGCTCCGGGACGGAAGCCCTTAGCGGCATCCGCATACAACGTCAGGTCCTCGCTCGGCAGGTAGGTCAAGCCGATCTTCGGCGTGAAACCAGAGGCGACGGTCGTACCCGAAGCAACATAGGGGGGTGCCGTGGCCAAACCTGAGTAGGTTTGCGTGTAATCGTACTCGTAGTGAAAGTAGCGTAGCCCGACATTGAGTTTGAGGGTCGGCAGGAACGCATACGTGGCCTCCCCAAACAGGGCTTCTTGCCGCTGATGATCGGGCTCATTATCGATAAAGACTGCCGAGGCCCCATCGTACGGGATGAGTCCCGCCGAGGATTCATTGAAGGTGATCGTATCGTTGAAATTGTTGTAGAACGCTCCCACGATCCAATCCAGAGAGCCGCCTTTGTTCGACGTCAGCCGCAACTCCTCGCTCAGCTGGCGTTGCTCATGATCCTCCCACGCATCGCCCTGCGTCAGAAACGGAGATCCATAAGGAAGGAACACGCCATACCACTGCTCGTCGACGTCCTCCTGATTATAAAGATGGGTATGCATCTCGGATGTCGTCGACTGGAGGGTGGCCGCACCGAAATCATATTTGACTTTCAGGGAGTACACCTCGAAGTCCTCTTCGAAACTCTCGGGAATATCGCCGGCCTGGTAATGAGCGAACGTTCCAGGCGGCACGTCGATGGAGTTCTGGCCTCCCTGGTTGATTCTCTGCAGGAAGATCGTGGGAGTAATCGTTAAATCCGAACTCGGCTCCCAGAGTAGCACCACCCGTGCGCCCTGCGTTTGCGCATAGTTCACATCGGAATACTTGCGCAGTACCGGCGCGTTCGCCACATCGCCGCGCTGAGTGTTGTTATCGGTGTATGCCGGATACGGCGAGATCACAATCCGGTCGATATACCCGCTGTCGTATTTTTCAGTCAGCACCATGCGCAAAGCGAGCACCTGGTCGATCAGCGGCAGGTTGACCATCCCATGCTGGGCATAATTAAGCCCGCCGCCTTCGGTACCACCCAGGATGCTTTGGCCACTCGCCTCGAATGCATCTAGTTTAGGCTGATTTGTGAGCAAGCGGATCGTGCCGCCTTCGGAGCCAGCACCATACAACGTTCCCTGCGGACCGCGCAGCACCTCGACACGCTCCAAGTCATAGAGGTCCGGGCTGATCTCGCTCTTGCTGGCCGCGGAAATCGCGCTGGTCGACGGCGTGATCGGGATGTCGTCAAGGTAGAACCCCACGGTCGGGGAAGCGCCGCCCGTATCCGATAAGCCCCGAATGTTGAAGTTCGTCCGGCCGGGTCCCACCGATTGAATTGAGACACCCGGTACGGCCGAGGCAAGCGATGAGATGTCGGGCACACCATGTTGGATCAACTCGTCGCCGCTCGTCGCCGTAATGCTGATTGGCGTTTCCTGCAGAGTCGTCGAGCGCTTGGTTGCCGTGACCACGATCTCGGCCAGCGAATCGGTGTTTGGCGTGCCGTCGGCGGCCGCTGCCGCACCGGTGATGAGCATCGCCGCCGAGGCAGCCAGGAGGCCGCTCACGCGCACTGGGGAGTGCCTCCATCGGGCGATGCACTTGATGGAGCGAACCAGTAACCCGCCGAGATAGGTCATATGACTCCCTCAAATTTATCAGCTCATGTCTGGCCGTATAGGAACCAATACAAGTCACATAACTCTCTTGACAAAGTCACGTGACTTGGACGAGTCTAATGACCGAGCGGATGGCCGTCAAGCGCACCGGCGGTCCGCGCATTTCGGCGAACGCGCGGCACATGAGGCGCACTTGTATTTTCATCAGATAATTAGGGAGTTACGATGATCAATACCGAAAGCGCGTTCCTCCGAAACACGTGGTATGTCGCTGCGTGGTCACACGAGGTAACCTCTACGGGCTTCTTAGCGCGGATAATTACCGGCACCCCGCTGGTATTTTGGCGAGACAGCGCCGGGCAAATCGTCGCACTTCATGATCGCTGCTGTCATCGCGCCGCACCCCTATCTAAAGGCCGGCGCGAGGGCAATTGCATCCGGTGCATGTATCATGGACTTGTTTTTGACGGCACCGGTAGATGCGTCGAAATACCGTCACAAGATTTCATTCCACCGGCAGCTAAAGTCCGCGCGTTTCCCGTGGTGGAACGATTCAAGTGGATTTGGGTGTGGATGGGAGACGCCGAAAAAGCCGATGCCTCGCTGATTCCCGATACTCATTATCTAGATGACAAGGGATGGCGAGGTACGCCAGGATATCTACACTACGACGCCAATTACCTGTTAATCACAGATAATTTACTCGATTTCTCTCATCTGTCGTATGTTCACGAAACCACATTGGGCGGCTCGTCCAAATACGCCGGACTTCGTCCGAAAGTCACTCGCAGTAAGCGGAGTGTCCGAGTCGAGCGCTGGCTGATTGACGATGAACCGGCGCCGTTTTTACGCAATTTAAAAACGTGGGCAGGCAACGTCGACCGGTGGAATATTTATGACGTGATGCTTCCGGGCGTCATGTTGATGGACTCGGGAAGCGCACCGACAGGCACAGGCGCGCCTGAAGGCAATCGGGTCGATGCGGCACTGTTCTTCGGGTGTCAGGCTGTTACACCGGAAACCAGTGAGAGCTCGCACTACTTCTTTCAGCAGTCGCACGGTTTCGCTCTCGATGATCTTCGCGTCACAGAGAACTTGCGACAGAGCGTGCTCGATGGGTTTCAGGAGGATAAGGAAATCATCCTGGCGCAGCAACGGGCCCTCGCTCTGGATGCGGTTACACCCATGTTGGCCATGCGCATGGATGCAGCTCTCGCGAGTTTCCGCACGCTGCTCGAGAAGACTATCGCTGAAGAAAGCGCTATAGCTGTCCGCGAAACGGCAACGCTGTAGCCGGAGAGTTGACGAGCATGGAAGCGCGTGAACGGCCGTTTTTCGACGCGATTAGCTCTATAGGCGCGCAAGGCGCGGGGCTGGACATAGACGGATTGCGATTTTGCGAATCCTTTCGCTCGGCGGCGTGTCAGTGGCGCCAGTTAAGCTTCCAGTCCTCCACAAGATGATTTATAGATAAATTATCTGTATATTACCATTAAAATGGAATCATTGGATACAAAGGTGAGTTATGGCAACCCGGGAGAAATCGAATATGGCCGACCACACTATCCCCGACACGTCGGGATGGCCGTTCCTGGGAATCGCTGGTCGCAACACTTATCGGGTCAGCGATAGCCTGGTCGATATGAGGCGACCTGTTCGCAAGCCGAGAGCCGTGCGACTGACGGCTTTGCCACAGAGTTTGTTATTTGAGCTAGATAAGACGGCACTCATCATCGTCGACATGCAGAATGATTTCTGCGCTCCGGACGGCTGGATCGGCTCGATGGGGATCGATGTAGGTCCGGCGCGCGCGCTAGCCGCGCAGATCAACCGCACGACTGAAATCCTGCGCTCGGAAAATGTGCCGATTGTCTGGGTGAATTGGGGCGTTCGCCCCGACCGGCTCAACCTGTCGCCCGGGACTCAGCACCCGTTCAATCCCAACGGGCGGGCGCCCGGACTGGCAGGCAAGCAGGCTGCGGGGTCACGAACGTACGGTCTGTTGCAGAAGGATGCCTGGGGCGCGCAAATCATCGACGATCTGCATCAGGATTCGCGGGATATCCATGTGGATAAGCATCGTATCAGCGGTTTCTGGGATACTCCGCTCAATGCCATTCTCCACAATTTAAATGTGACGACCTTGCTGTTCGCGGGAGTCAACGCGGATCACTGCGTCCTTGGAACTCTCATGGACGCGAATTTCCACGGCTACGACACCATCCTACTCGAAGATTGCACGGCGACTACATCGCCCGATTTTTGTATGCAAGCCACGCTACATAACGTCCGCTTCTGCTTCGGATTCACCACGACGTCAAAGGACCTTTCACAGAGCCTGGCATCATTATGAGCGGTGTCGTGGCACGGACGGCGTGACAGCGCCGACCTAGAGCGCGCGAGCAGTAAAATGCAGTTACTAAACTTCTCGATCGGCCAGGTTAAAACGATCGAGATCTCCGGACGTTCCGTACAGACTGCACATCTCAAGGAGCCTGTTACAGGGCCCTGGGTGATTACAGCAGATGGAGCCCAAGGCGACCAGCGTGCGGTTCATCCCGATAAGATTTACGCGTTCGCCCGCGCGAGTTACGATTATTGGGGTAACTACCTGGGCGTAGATGCCACACGCTGGCCCGATGGCTTCTTTGGAGAGAACCTTACGTTGGATGTTCTCGACGAGGCGGAGCTTCGCGTCGGCGACGTTTTCGAAATTGGCGATCAGGTGCAGCTTGTTGTCGCCGGTCCGCGTAATCCATGCCTCAAGCTATCCTGGCGGCTGGGTCAACCCCTCACTTTTCAAAAGGTGTTTGCGCAGTCGGGGCATACGGGTGTCTATTTTGGCGTTCTTAGAGCCGGCACGCTACGGCGCGGAGACACGATGCGGCGTATCCTTCACGACCGGGGGATGCCTAGTCTCATCGAGGTCGCCCATTTTGCTGCGGGGCACAGTATCCCGCCACTTGCGCCCCTCAAGCGATTGCTCGATTTCGAACATCTCAGCCGCACGATTCGCTTTATTCTGAGTGCGAAGCTCAATGCCGCCGAGCGGGCGGCGGGCGCCGCAGAAGGCCGGTGGCGCGGTTGGCGTTCCTTTGTCATCGAACGAATCGTCGAGGAGGCGTCGGATATCCGCTCCTTCCATCTCCGTCCTGTCGACGGGGGGCCGTTCTGTCAGCCACGGCCGGGACAGTTTGTTTCGGTGCGATTGCCCATGGAGGGCGGTGACACGATTACGCGGAGCTGGAGCTTGTCCTTCTACGCTGACGAATTGAGCAGTTATCGGTTAACTGTGCGCCGTCAGCTCGGTCCGGGGTCCAACTGGCTGCACCAAGCAGGCGTTGGAGCGAAAGTGGAACTGCGCGCGCCGGCAGGTGAATTTGTGCTGGATGTCGGAGGCTTTCGACCGGTGGTGCTGATCGCGGCCGGAATCGGCGTCACGCCGCTGCTTGCAATGCTTCACGCGCACGTTGCCCGCGGGCCGAGTGCGGCCCCAATCTATCTTATCTACGGCGCTCGCACGCCGGCGGCTATGGCATTTCGCTCCGAGCTCGACGCACTCGCCGCAGCGTATCCGAGTCTGCGCATCTTTTACGTCTTTAGCCAATCCGACGCTGGTGAGCGGCCCCCCACGCGCATCACGGCGGATTTGGTCATAGATTCGCTGGGCGATCTACACGTCAATCTGGGGGAGCGCCGCATTCCGCTCCCATGGTTCGAAAACGACACCTATATTTGCGGACCTGGGGATTTCTGCCAGACGATCAAGAACGAGCTTACGGCGCGCGGCGCAAATGCGGACCATGTTTTTACCGAACTCTTCTCGGCGCCCGATGCGGAATCTCCGGGATTGGAAGTGGCGCAGATACGGTTCCTGAAGTCAGGCCTCTCTTGCACGTGGCGGGCTGAGGAGGACCTATCTCTGCTCGAACTGGCCGAGAAGACAGGTATCGCGATTGAAAGTGACTGCCGCGCCGGCTCATGCCTCACTTGCCGGACCAAAGTCATAGAAGGTAGTACGACCACAGAGACAGGCGACGGATCAGCACTGCTGTGTGTCGGTCGCCCAAAAACGCCTGTTGTTGCATTGGACTGCTAGGCTTCCGATTTAACCCAAGATCCGAGCCGCAATGCGAGTACGCACGGGCAATGATCTGCTCACTGCGTATTTCTGTGCAGGATCCACACATTCTCGGGATCTTGGAGAATGCGAGTAGATCGATTGTGAGCGAACGCTCACAATACAACCAGGTTGATTCTCGCTGTGACGCGGCTGGGGTTGACGCTTCGAGCCGCGTAATCAGTCGAGTGACGCACCTTCGATAAAGAGGACACCATGGCCATTCAATCTCCAGACCTGTTATATCCCTCGTCTGCGCCAGGGGATGCCGGGACCGTCGAATATCAGGAACTGCTGCCTGCGGTCGTGGCGGCCGTTAAGGCGGCGGGACGGCATATTCAAGATCGATTTTCTTTCGATTCGCGTCCTATGAGCCGGGAAGAGTTGGGGTCCGCGCTCGCAGCGAATGATGCAGCGTCTCTTGAGCTGCTGAGGCCGGCCCTGGTGAAGGCACGCCCGAGTGCGGGCTGGATCGAGGATGAAGAGGAGGGTGGATCGCTCCCGAGCGGCGAATATTGGGTTACCGACCCTGTCGAGGGAAACATCAACCACATACACGGAATGACGGAGTGGGGCGTAACCGCCACGCTGGTGCGCGACAACATCCCCGTGCTGACTGCAGCGTATTTGCCTATGGGCGACAACATTTACACGTCAGTTCGCGGAGGCGGAGCGTACCTTGACGGCGTGCGATTGCGCACCTCGCTCAAGACCGATCTGCGAGCGGCGCTCGTGGGAACGGGGCAGGCGAAACCCGGTGAAGCGATCGAGATTTACCGGCAAATCGGCCAATCGGTGACCGCGATGTTGCAGGGGGCTCTTCTTGTGCGCGTGTCAGTTCCGGTTACGCTGCTTCTACTGCAACTCGCGTCCGGACGAATGGACGTGTTCTGGCAATACGGCCAAGTCCGAGTTGGTCTGTTGCCTGGTGCACTTTTGGTTGAAGAAGCCGGCGGCACTATTACGGACATTCAGGGCCAACCATGGACTACCGCGAGCAAGGCCTTTCTGGCCACCGCTCCAGGTCTTCACGCCGCCGCCGTGAAGACACTCTCCGGAGTGTCTTAGGAAGCCATTAGGACACGCGGCCTCCGACCATCAGGAACACAAATGAAGAGATATGCTGTAATTGGTGCCAGTAGCGGAACAGGATTAGCCCTTGTTCAATACTTGGCGAGCAAGAGACTTTCCGTGCGCGCGATTTCACGTCACCCACCCCGGGAACGTGAGTTCGTCGAGCCTTTCGTTGCGGACGTCACCGACACAATATCCATCTCCAATGCGCTTGCGGGCGACTTCAGTGCCGTCTTCTTTACCGCCGATATTCACGGGCTGGCGAATTCACGAGAAGATGTCCGGAAGCTCATGTATCAAGGCTGCGTGAACTCCATTAAGGCGGCCGCCAAGAATGCCAATCCGCCCAAGTTTGTGCTGGTGTCCGTCATCGGGCCTGAACTGCCCTCATGGGTTTGGTGGCTGCTAAATACTCTCAAGCGTGGGATGAAGAAGAACATTTTGGATCGGGAACAGGCCCTGAAAGACAGCGGGCTTTCCTACGTGATCTGCCGTGCCCCCAGGCTAGGCGACCAAACGGGAGGTTTGGTACCCATTGGGGTAACTCCACCCCAACACAAACTTGATATGAGGATGAGCATTTCTCGACCTGACCTGGCACGCGTTCTAGTTATTGCCTCCGACGCAGCGCCGGAACGCACGACCTGGGATGTCTTTGCCGGCGTCAATGGCCCCGTCCCTTCCTGGCTGCAGACCGTGGACGCACCGAAGTCTGCATGACGACATTGACCGCCCCGATGGCTTTGATAAATGCTCGAGCGGCTCCCAAAGGTGGCCTAATTCGTAACAACTACCTATTGGCCCTCAGCCACGCGCATACGGATACCGAGGTAGCCAAGAACGGCCCGTTCAATGCCGCGCCTCACCTGCAGGGGGTTTGCATTCTTCCGGCATCCCGCGGCGTCTGTCAGCGCTCTCGTGATGAGCATCAGGTCCGAGGCGCGCAAATTGGGATTCTTGACCGGCGGGTCAATCTTCCTTTTCAGAAAATCAACGATGGCCCTGTGCACCGAACTCGCGCTGCTGGATGAAGGCAACACGTGGGAGAGGCGGCCTTCCTCGAAATCCAACAGCCTCGCCAATTGTGGGCGTTGAAGTTGATGCCGAACCGCTGCTTCGATCATGCCGAGGAGCGCGTGATGCCAATCGGGTGCCAGCAGAGCCGCTTTCACATCGGCCGCACGAGCTACCGATTCGCGCTCGATGAGCGCGATCGTCACCGCGTCCCGGGTTCGAAAATACTGGTAAAGCGAGCCGATGCTCACGCCGGCACGCGCAGCGATCTTGTTGGTTGTGTAACCTTCAAAACCGTGTTCCTCAAGAATGCGAGCCGCCCCCTCAAGTATGGTCTCGACCGTTTTCGCCGAGCGTGATTGTGTGGGCTTTTTCCTTGGGCTCAGGCGAGAGGCGATCGCGAGCTGGGATTGCGAGTACCGCATGTGAGTAAATACTCGTATTCTCGCGGAGGAAAGTCAAGGCTGGCAAATTAAACGGAGTCGCGCCCGTGATCGTTTTCGACTTGAGTGTCGACGATCTGTGGTAGGGATTCGCACCTATAGCTGGGACGGTCCAGCTTGCAGGGGCGAGTGCCCACACCAGTCGAAGTCTTCAAGATAACTCAGCACGCCGTCGGGTGTTGTTACCTCACCCTTACAAATCATTCGCTTACCGCCGTCAGCCACCCTGCAGACTTCGACAAAAGTTCCCAGACCTGGAAATTCACCTTCAGTACGGATGCCATCCTCTGGCGCACAAGTGAGGCGCGCTTCAATTCCCGCTCCCATGACTACGGCAGGCGGACCGCCGTAGCAGCCGTTCCAAGACAGCACTTGCGTGTGTTGTTTCGGATCAGTTTCCACCGCAACCCAGATCAATTCGCTCCCGTTGTTCCTAACAATCCAGAGGATCATTGACTTGGGCGACAGGGTCCTAGACCGTTCGACATTGAGTTTCCAGATCCCCACAGGGATCCGGCCATCGAGAGTTCGTATGTCATCCGTTGCCATAGGCCTACCCATCTCTCGCTACCGCGGATCAGAAACATCGCCGCTTACATGCGTGCAGTGTTCGAGCGGCGATCCTGTGTAGCATCGTGAGCGAAACGTTGTCAATATATCAACGTAATCTAGGTGATTTAGAGATACTATAGGCTAATCGTGAGAACAGGACGGCTAGGAATCGCGGATGCCTTCTCCTTGGCACCAATCCGAGCGCTGAGGCTCTTCGTTCAGTCAAAGTCCCCTGGCGGACGCGGCTGAGCGCGCAGCCTGTTCGTACACCCCGGACAGAGCTCTTAGCAAGGTGTTCAAAGCTTTCAAATCGTGTTCGTGCGAGATGAATTGCATCGAGGGCTCGAGATATTTTTGCCGATCCTCGAGGAAATCAAAGTAATGCTGCTTCCCGGGTGCCGTGGGCAAATAAAACACTTCCTTTCCAATTCGTGTACTCGAGATTAGACCCTGGCGCGACAGCTTCTTCAGCGAATAGGACACCAGGTGCATATCGTCAATTGAGAGCGCAAACGCCAGATCGATTCCTCTGAGTTGCTTATTCCGGTACACAAGAAGATGCAACAAAAACACATCCAGATCTGACAGCCCGTTGGCGCTCCCTCCCTGAGTACGTTGACTCACCCAGCGATGGACGGAGTTCCAGAGGACGGTCAAGGCGAGTTCCATCTCGGATAGCACTTCTCCCTCTGTCATTTCGGCGCTTGGCCGTTTCTTGCTTGCCATGTGTGTTCCCTCTACTCGCGTTGTGCCGAAGCTTGCAGAATTCCGGATATAAGTACCGGTACGGACCCAGCCCACCAGTCGCTCGTTCAGTGTCTGCCGGGCCTGTCGCCAATCCTCGCTGGAAACTTAATGATGCCAACTCATACATGGCGGTCAATCGTTCCAACGAATCACTGCCGATTCTATCTCAGAATCCGGGCGTCGCGCCTTCGTCACCCAAAGCGTTTCATAGATATTTTACTGATAAAATGTTGACAATTTATTTCTATTATGAAATTGTATTGGCAGAGTCAACCCGGTGAGTCGATCCGTTGATCGTTCCCCTGGCCGGCCGATCGGAGAATCAATGTGTTTGGGAGGAAGGGATGAGCAGTCAGGAACTATCGAAGCAATTCAAGGCACTCTACGATGAATGGGGCGCGGCCATCGCAAATCATCAATACGAGTGGTTCGAGCGACATTTCGCCAAAGACTTCCTCGGTACCGCGCAACCCTGGCCGACGCTGTCAGTCAATAAGCAGCAGATGATCGAGTTGGATAAATCAATCACAACGATGGACGTCGCGTGGCTGAACGTGACCGCCCAACGGTTCGGGAACGTGGTGCTCACTTCCGGCGTTGTCAAATATAACAAGGAGGAGTTTAAGCAAGGCGCGACGATTGCGGAGGGAATGCCGACAGGTGAAGAACTGAGTTCGATGTCGAACGGGAAGACGGTGCTGTACATCAACGGATGGCGACTCAACGGCGGGGTGTGGCAGATCTTCGATCACCACATGGTCGGAGTGGTTGAGAGCGAAGGGTAGAAAATAGCGGGCGCATCGCTTGCGGCCAATCGAATTCGCCATGAGCAACTGAGTCGCGGTCTGGGAGAATAAAATGAGTGTCTTAGTAACGATTGGCGGCAAATACGGCAGATTATTGTGTCTGTGTTTTGCAACTCTAGTCGCATCGGCGATTATTGGAACAGGATCGAGCGTAGCGCTCGCTGAGGCGGCAACCGCCAGTGAACCGGACAACGATCTGTCCACAACGATCCAAGAGATCATCGTTACGGCAAGAAAAGTCTCGGAAGACGTCCAGAAAGTGCCGGAAGCGATCACCACATTTTCAGCCGATCAGATCGTGCAGGCCCAAATTCACTCAGTCGACGATTTCATTGCGCTGACTCCGAACTTTACTATTATCCACGCCGAGACCGCCGGCAATTTCCAGATGAGTATCCGCGGCATTACGCAAGTCGATAAGGGCGACGCGCCAGTTACCATGGTCATAGACGGCGTTACGTTGCCGTACGCCAGTAGCTACACCCGTCCGCTTTTCGACGTCGAGCAGATCGAAGTTCTGAAGGGCCCGCAGGGATCTCTATATGGTCAGAACGCGATTGGCGGTGCCATTATCGTCACTACAAAACAGCCTACCAATGATCTCCAGGGAAACTTCGACGTTAGTTATGGGAACCACAATTCGACCAACTTCACCGGCGACGTTAGCGGACCGTTGATCGCCGACAGGATTTTCCTGAGGGTCGCGGCTAACTTTCATAACGACGATGGCGATCGATCCTATCTTCTCTATCCAGACAAGAACGCTGACTATGATCAAAGCGGGAATTTTCGCGCGGAATTGAAGGCCCTGCTGACGGATAAGTTCACTGCGTACCTCTCATTCGGCGCTGGAGCTGATAAGAATGACGGCCTGGCCCTGGTTCCCGTAAGCTACAGCACAGGATCTGGTATTCCCGGAATTTCGACGGCACAGGTAAATCAGAGCCTGGTACTGGGGCAACCCAATCAGGACAGTCCGACTTCGGCAACTCAGTCCTCAATTGACGGCGCGCTGCGGCTCGTCTTCGACGCAGACTTGGCAACAGTTTCCTCGGTCACTGCGGTGGAGGGGGTGACGGAGATCCAGCACCAGGACATCGACGTCACCCGCTTTCCATTCGTAGCCGTCCATCAAGATCAGACCATCCGGTCTGTATCCGAGGAACTCCGAATCGCGTCGAACGGGAATGAGCGCCTCCGGTGGGTCGCGGGACTGTTCTACTTAAACGATCACCGCGAGGAGAACTATACGATCAATGCGAATCTTTCACTCCTGGAAGGTCTGGGCCCGAGTTTGGAGATTGCGAATTTCATTCCGTTTGAGCAGGACAATAACGACCAGCATCTCAAATCGCGGGCGGTGTTCGGGCAAGCCAGCTATGACTTGGTTCGAGATGTCGAGTTCACCCTAGGAGCGCGGTACGACAGCGACCCACGGTCCCAATTGACGACCGGCTTTGCTCCGGGAGGCGCTCCTCTGCTGACGGCACAATCCGCGACCTTCAACCAGTTTCAACCGAAAGCCTCACTGAAATGGCAATTTACGCCCGAGGCGAATGTCTACGCGACCTATGCGGAAGGGTTCCGCCCCGGTGGTTTCAATAGCGGAGTGAGCTCGAATGTGGAGAATGCGTTTCCTGCGGAAACGACTCAGACCTTCGAAGTGGGTGCAAAATCGGAATTGCTCAGCAACAGCCTCACGCTCGACGCGGCGCTGTTCTATACAAACTATCGGAATCAGCAACTCGGATTGACTCAAGTGACAGCAACAGGCGTGAGCACCAACACTTATGACGTCGCAAAAACCAAAATTCAGGGTGGTGAGATTTCCATTCAGGCCAAGCCGCTGCGTGGTCTAGACATCGTGGCCGGGTTCGGCTACACGGACGCCACAATCAAGGAGTTTGGCGGATCTCTGGTGGGGGCCGAGTTCAGTCCGGCGTCATACGTGGGTAAGAAAACGCCTTTGGTACCACAGTTTACTTTCAACACTTCCGTCCAATACGAGTGGCCTTTCCGGCAAAACCTCAATGGTATCGCACGCGTAGACGTCGATACCAAGGGCAGAATGTATTGGGAGCCGGACAATATATATAGCCAAGGTACCTATACACTGGTCAATCCTAAGATCGGGCTAAAAAGTGACAGGTGGGAGGCTCGACTTTATGGAGAGAATGTCTTTAATACGAAATACTACGTGCTCTACGAAGACAATCTCTTTGTTCAAGCTCCCGGCGGTTTCAACTTCGCGTTCCTCAACCTGAAGCCGCGCTACGGCATCGACCTGGCATACCATTTTTAGGAGGTCCCTCGCCGCCGAAGGTTGCCGCGCTGGCGCCTGACGTTCGCTGACGTAGATTGACGCAGAGACAGGACAAATTTCCAGCCACCGCGGCGAGCGCCTACGCCGCCAGTCGTTGCACCGAGGCTAAGAGGCCCTTAAGAATTGGATCAGCCACCGAGGCGGGGAATTCCCTCGGTAACAGCGACTCGGCCTTGGCGATGACTGTCGGGGTTGCGGCCTTTAGCTCGGCAATGAGGGCATCAAGCCGGTCAGCGATGCCACAACGCTTGGCGAGGTATTGCCAATACCTGTACACAATTGAATCCCAATTGTAGTGCCTGCGTTTTTCACCGGGGACCGCCATCGCCATCTTCACCCTGTGGGGTGACAACTGACCGGCCCTTTTGCCGAGGACTGGGAAGGCGGACAGCACATCGTAGCGGGGCGTGAGGTAATAGCGGCCCTGCGCTGCGAGAAAGAAACTGAAATTCTTGGCGTGCCCATCGATGGCGCAGAGGCACCAGAAGAGGATCTGAGTTCGAAAGAAATCCAATCTGTCGTGCTCCGGCTTCGTCGAACCCAGTAACAGAGTCATGATTTGCTCGATGCCCGGGCCCCCATCAGCTTCATATTTTTGCTCGCGGTCGGTTCCCGTGGCTTGGGCTAAGTCCTCTTGGGGCAGTCGCATGATCCAGCGACCGGTGTCCGCGAGCCGCCGATCGAATCGCTCAACCACCAGCACGCGTTGCTCCTCAAAGTGATCCATCCAGCAATTGGCGGTGGCGATTCCGTAGGCGGTTAGGATTTGGGCGCAGAGCCATTCATTTTCGACCGAGCGGGTCAGATCGATCCCCCGGTTTCCCTCTCCAATGGGAAGTTTGAGGATGTGGGTAGTGGGCGTCGCCCCGAGGGGACGCAACCAGTTTCCCTCCATTCGTAGGAGCGCAGTCTTCTCTTGCGCGCCGGCGAGGGAGATTCGGAATTCATCTTCATGCACGCCGCGCCCCAATGCCGTGGCACTAGTGGTATTTCGCAGGAGTTCGGCGATTGCCCCATTGTCGAGCGGCGCTGCCTCGATCTTGCGCACGTTCTTGGGCGCCTCGTTGTCGACCGTCAATTGAATCGCGCCGACACAGTCGCGACCGATTTCCGCAAGTAAATCGTAGGCCTTGTCTGATTTCGCTCCGAAACGCTGGCGGAGCCGCTGCCGAATGGTTTTGCTATCTGGGAGCAGGTTGTCGAAGTAGCGCTCAACGAGCGGGCCGCGGTAGACCGTTCCGACGGGGCCAAGCGGCATTGACAAGGAAAGCGGGCGCGCGCGCGATGAGGCGAGCCACTGGTCGGCGTACGTTAGTTGCTGCGGGTGATTGGCGCGATATGACCACTCCCCCACAGGCTCCCCGTTCATCCAAATGAACAGGGACTTTGGCGTAGAAGGGCGCGCCACGCGCTACCACTCCGCGGGCTTGAGAGGGGGCCGTGCGCTGTCGCGGAGCACCAGCTCGAGCCCGAGCGCCGAGAGCGCCTTGTACAGCGTTGTCACGGTGGCTCTGGCATCATGAGACTCGATCACGGACACTTGCGCCTGTAAGAGTCCGACCTTGGCGGCGACCTCGCTCTGGGTGAGCCCCAGCTGCTGGCGGCGGCTCTTTAGCACTTGCCCCAGTTGATGGGCAGTGCGGGCAATGTACTCCATGAGAATTTATCTCCCTTTTTAGATAGAGCAATTTTATCTATATTTATAGATAAATACAAATTATCTAATTTTTTAGATCACTACTGTCCGACACGTTTCATAGCAATTTCAACTGGTTATCGTCGTGCGGCACATTTGGATCCTCGTCGGTGTTGGAAAACAGCTGAAATAAAGGGATTTTCTCAAAAGGCGTTACGCTCAGAACTTGCAACATCGAATGCAGCGACAGATCCACATTCAGCCGCTTCCGGGCGATTGCCACCAGCACATACGTGCTGACCGCAATCCACACCTGGCTCTTCACTGCGTTCTCCGACGTGCCAAAGAACCGTTTGATCCGCAGGTGTTGCTTGATCCATTTGAAGAAGAGTTCCACCGACCATCGGCTCTTGTACAGCGCGCAGACGCTCAGCGCCGGAATGCCGAAATGATTGGTCAAGAAGACGAGCGACTTGCGGGTCGTCGGATCCCGGTAACGGACTCGCCGCAATTGCCCGGGATAGTCCTTGGCCACGTAGAAGCCTTTCAGCATCACGGTTTGATCGCAGACCAGTCCCGTGCTGCGCTCGACTGGCCTGGCGGCAATGCGTCGGACTTTCGAGTTGCGCTTTGCTCGAGTGACGAAGTAGCCGCCGCTCTGATGCAGCGTGTAGAGTCGCTTGAAATCCAAGTACCCGCGGTCCATCACATAGAAGGCGCCGGCCTCGGGGATCAGGATGTCGAGCACATTGACATCGTGCAGTTTTCCGTCGGAAATATGGATAAAACTCGGAATCTGGCCGCGCAAATCCAACAGCGTATGCAGTTTGATTGCTGCCTTGGTCGAGCGAAACGGCGCCCATGGGAACAACGTCAAACAAAGATCGATCGTGGTCGAATCCAGCGCGTAGACGGTGTTGTCCAGTTCCAGACCCAAGGGTTCCTTCGCGTACAACTTCCGAGCGATCCGAATCAAGGCTTGGGCGAACTCGCAGTACAGGCGCCAGTCGCACCGCTCGTTGGCATCGGCCAGATTGCTGCGAGTGAAGTTGCCGCGCAACCCGAGGTGATAGGCCTTGGCGGCATGCGCTTCGAAACATGCCTCGATATCCCTCAGGCTCTCGCGAAAAGTGATCTGCGCGAAGGCCATGCTCAAGAACTGGTCGAGGCAACTGAAGGTGCGCACGTTGAAGTCGCCGCGATACTTGGCAACCAGACGACGGAAGGTATGCCACGGGGCAAACTCCATCACCTGGGCGAAGACGAGCTTGCCTGCGTACATCCAGATCTCCCGGGGAAATCCCGGAAGCCTGCGTTTTTTGGTAACCGAAGTTCAAGTCGTTAACACCTGGAAATCCTATGAAACCTCTGAAAATAAAGCCTTTTCACGGATCCTGCGTCAAACGTGTCGGACAGTAGTGATTGATAATAACTGGCTCCCCGGGACGGAACCGTAATCGGCGAGAAAACGTCGAGAATTCTAGGGCTTTTTGACTTCAGTTCGTTTGAGATACCCCCAAAAACACCCCCTTCAATTGGTGGCTGCTGCCGGACGTTGTCAGACGTTTTCGGATGACAGCTCAAGTCCATCCGCTTGCTCTTTAAGCCATTGTCTCTGTTGCAAATACCCCGTACCAGCCAAGCCAGACTGAGACGCTGCCGGAATCACAATTTGAGCGGCGCGAACAGTGCCAAGAGCGGCTTTGCAGCGACTCGGAGCCCGATGGCGCGAGTCCTATCCTTCGCAAGAGCCACTGAATCGTCATCCAATGCCGAGAGTAAATGGCCAGACCAACGACTCACGACTTTCTTAACGGAAGTGCCGGTCACACGAGCCATGGTTGGTGTGCTTCCCTCGTGTCTTGAAGACCGAAGCGAAGGTTGAGACGTAGAGTGTCCTCGGCGAGGCGAGATCCATAGTGATGCCCTCGATGACGGTGTTTGCAAGGCACGTGTTCGCACTCATCCACGTCGCACCGGCATCGCTCGAGGTGTAGACGCCATCCCCTTCGAATCCCACGAAGAGCTCGCTGGGATCCCTCGGATTGATCTGTACAGCACCGGTGCGGGCGCTTTGGCTAGTGCCCGGGAAGCCATTGCCCGACGGAAAGAAGGTGTTGCCGCCGTCAATGCTCTTAATGACGCCCGGATCTCCGGAAGACGGATCGCCGGCTACGTAGACGATGCTGGAGTTGGTCGGGTCGACTGTGGCGGAGAGCGCAAAGGTCGGGTCGACCTGGTTCCACGTCCTCCCACTATCAGCGGTCTTCCACGTGCCCCGGCCACGAGCGGCCAGGAAAAGCGTGCTTCGGTGGTGCGGATCCAGGATGAGGGCACGGCCACCAATATTGAGATAGACGCCCGGCGCTGCGCCGGGCGCTTGGTCGATACGGATGAAGGTGGCGCCGAAGTCGGTGCTCTTGTAGACGCCCGTGGTGAGCGTTGCGACGTAGACAGTCCCGTCGATCGGATCTACGACCGGCTGGGTCGGATAGACGTTCGGCGGCCCGAAGAAGCTCTGCGTCCAGCTCTCGCCGCCATCGGCGGTGCGCCAGAAGCCGTTTCCGGTGTAGCCACCGACATAGATGCGTTTCGGGTTACGCGGGTCGAAGCCGACACTCCTCGGAGCGCGAGCACCTAAGCCCTTATCGGCGAGGTCCGTCCAGTTGTCACCGCCGTCCTTGCTTTCGAGCAGTCCACCGTCGTTCGTGGTGAAGAAGAGGTGCTCATCGTCGTTCGGGTCGATCGCGATCGCATGACCGTTTTGGCAATTGCAGTTGCGGATGTTGTCCCAGGCGATTGGACGCCAATGATTCGGGTGGTCGTCGTCGTCTCGGACATGCTTCGCGAAGGTGCCCTCGAAGTTAGTTCCCGCGTACACGTTCCCTGCCGTGTCGGTATTCAGCGAAAGACCGATGCCCTTCGCGATGTTGAGGTTCTTCCACGTCACGCCGCCATCTTTGCTCACCCAAAAGCCCCCGCCGCCGGTGCCCGCGTAGAGGTCATGACCGCTCTTGGCGAGCGAGTAGACGATGCCATTGCCCGGCGAGCCCGCGAGTGCATAGGTGTTGCCGCCGTCAGTGCTCTTGAAGACGCCGTGATTGCATCCCGCGTAAACCGTGCCGTCGACCGAGTCGATTGCCCACGACCAAACAGTATTGTCGATGGAGAGCGCCGTCCAATTCGCCCCACCGTCGATGGTGTGGTATGCACCACCGCCGGTGGTACCCGCAAAGAGTTCGAGCGGATTATTAGGATTCAGTACCATGCCGAATACCACACCGACGACGGTGCCGGTAATGTCGGTGAAGGTCGCGCCGCCGTCGTGCGAGACCTGGATGGCACTTGAGCCGGTATAGACCGTGTTCGCATCGTTCGGGTCGATCGCGATTGCGAACGCCGAGAGGAAATTCGATGTTGCGGTCCAAGTCGCACCCGCGTCGTGTGAGACATAGAGGAAGTCGATCGCGCCGGCATAGAGGGTCTTCGGATCGTTGACGCCAATGCCAAGCTGCTGAATCTGCGATGTTGCGAAGCCTGTGTTGGCCGGCGTGAAATGGATTCCCCAGTCAGTGCTCTTAAGTACGCCGCCGCCGTTGGTCGCCACGTAAACTGTATGGGTCGCAGGATCCGCGACGACCTGAGATTCGACCGCTCCCGGCCCTGGCCCGACCGGCTTCCAGACATCATTGGCCGGGTTTGAACCGCTCCAGCCTGCTTCTACGAAGGGAGTGTCATTCGCCACGGCATTAACAGCCCAACATATGCCAAGTGAGACCATAAATCCGACAGTTATGAGCTTCATAGTTCCACCGCCTTGTTCAACCCGAGTTCTAGAATTAGTGATCACGCGAGGACGCAGTTATCTCTTGCGGCCCAAATTGAATTTGTTAAGTCCACTGACAACGAGTCCTTCGGCAGCAAATTGGACACCTCTAAAATCCGTTAAAACGCCTGTGATGATCGGTCTGAGGCGACGGGCGGCGCGGGCGCTTTGAATATTTTGGTTGCCAAGTCGGCCCAGCGGGACTTCGTGAAAGATGACAAGAAATTGCGTAGATCACCATGACAGCGCCGAGCCGAAGCCATCACTGGTCGGGCGGTTGTTTGCCGAGCACCGGGCGGCCCTGCGGTTGTCGATCTCAGTATTCGTTGGGACTGACGGCCGCAGACGGTGGGGCTTCCAATCGCCTTGGTTGGTGTTTTTTGCGCGGCTCCGAGCATCGGCGCCGCAGGTGAGACGTCTAAACAAGGCCTTCATTGATGTCCTCCATCTGCTGGTCAGATGGCCTTGTGAATCATTGATTGATGTGCGCGCGTCGGTCTTTATCTGCATCGACCTGTTGCTGCCGGTGGTGAGCGTCCGTATATAGAGCAGCCCATTGAATCCCTCAACCCCGTCATTTCCTTGCGCGCCTAAGGTGGCGGACGCGGCGGCGGAACCGAACTCGGATCACCGCACGGCTCAACGCGCGGCCCGGGGTGGAGCATTTCCGCCGCACGCTAATACCGAATTGGCAGGGTTGACAGAAAATCGCACTGCGGGTTTCTGTAACCGCCGGCCAGAGTCACGATGCTGTCGTCCAGCTGCAGAATGTTCTCGCCGGCATCGTAGGGAAGCCATTGAGCCGCGCCCGCGCCGTTCGGATCGCCCGTCGCCGCAAATCGTGCCCAGTAGTCCATCATCTCGTTGGAAAGAGCGATCTCGGCGCTACTCGGGGAGTAAGGATTGACCAACGCCCCCGTCTCGAGATTGCCGGACACGAACGGGAGCTCCGCCACGTGAAACGCCCGCACCGCCATGAGAGAGGCGTCGTTTTCATAGGTGTGCGTGAACAGATAGCGCCAAACCGAAGGTCGCTGCGCGCCACTTACCGCGCGGGCGAAATTCCGCGTATTGCAGGTGTAGTCGGCGTCCGATTCCACCGCATTGAGCGCGTAGTTGGGGTTGGTGTAATCCGTCGCGGGGTAGAGCGAAAGGATAGTGTCGCCGGCGCCGGCCGCCAATGCATCGAATTGCGTGTGAACGCTAGCGGCATAGCCGCTGGCATCCAGGGTCGGGCCCAATACGTAAATAAATGCCAATTCATCGCTATTGGTGCCGATGAGCAGCGGTACCGGTGAACCGAGCTGCCGCAGTTTGCTGAAAGGGTCTTCAGGCACGACGATGGGTTCGATGTTGATCCACCCGGTGGCGGTGGTGTTGAGGCTGATCTGCACGAGCGTGTCCGCCGGCACCGCTCGGAGGCAACCCAGCACATCCGGGGCGGTGTCGCAATTCGCGAGACTGTCCAGACCCGCGTACCACGGATACGCGTCGGCGACGCTGGTTCCGATCAGCCCGCCCTTGATCGCATAGCTGCTCTCCATTCCGGCGGCCGAGAAGAGGCCTGCAGCCTCTTGGGATGCGAGCAGGGCGTATATGTTCTCAGCTCCTGCCGACTGGCCAAAGATCATCACTCTAGCGGGGTCGCCGCCGAACTCGGCGATGTTGTCATGCACCCATTTTAAGGCCGCGATTAGGTCCATCAGGCCGTAATTGCCGGAGGAGCCTTGCCCCTCGGCCGTGAGCAAAGGGTGTGCGAGCCAGCCGAGCAGCCCCAAGCGGTATTCCACTGTCACCACGATGACGCCGTGGCCCGCAAGCGGCGGGACGGCATTCCACGGTGGATCCTGGGCGCTGCCCATGCGCTCCCCGCCGCCGTGAAAGTACACCATCACCGGTTGTTTCGAGCTCGCGGGCGGATTGACCGCATAAACGTTCAGAGTGAGGCAGTCCTCGTCCCCCAGCGGCACGCCGCTGTTGTCGATTTGCGGGCATTTGTTTCCAAATGCCATCGCGCTGCGCACGCCCTGCCAGCTTGCCGGAGCCGCCGGTGGGCGCCAACGCAAGTCGCCGACGGGCGGTGCGGCGAAGGGAATCCCGCGGAAGGCGCGGTAGCTCCCTTCAACCGCCCCTTGGAGCTGACCCGATTGGGTGCAGACGACAGTGGCGGTGCTCACACAACCGTCCGGTGCAGCGCCGCTCCCACCACCACCGCCGCCGCCACCGCACGCAGACAGCGCCATCAGCAAGAACCCGGGAAATGTGAATTGGAAAGCGCAGTGCCTGGTTATTTTCACTTGCTAGCTCTAACGGATTGCGAAATATGTGAACGCCTAACAGACTAAGAGTCCCCGACGGCAGAAATGTCTACCACAATCCATCCGGGCCGCAGTTGTCGCCATGCGGACGACAACCAATGACCGCTTCAGAGCAACCGAATATGCGATGTCGGTGAGTCCGAGCTGAATTGTTTTCGATGGGATTGTCGCCGGGCCGATCATCAGCCACTGAATTTCGGATGGCTGAACTCGCGCTACCTACCGCTGAACTTATAACTGAAGTGCAAACCGATGGTGCGGGGACGACTCACCGTTACGGCTTTGTACCACTGCGCGTAGTTGGCATACAGTTCGGCTCGCGTGTCGGTTAGGTTCTCGCCGTAGAATTGCAGCAGCCACCCGTCCTTTCCGATACCGAGCGCTGCATCATAAGTTGTGAAAGCGGGCAGGTCATAAGCCGTGGAGCTGCCCTGCAGGTCGGACAGCTGATTGGTCGTAGCAAGGGAGTGTGACTGATGCACCGCCCCGATCTGAGCGAACGCCTCATGGCCGATGAACGCGAACTCATAGCGTGCGCGGATGTTGCCCTGAAAGGGCGGCGCCCCCGCGAGCGAGCTGCCGAGTGTTCCGCTAGGATTCGGAACTTTTTCTCCTCTCGAGGTCTGGAGCGCGCTGAAGTCGATCGGTGTTCCGTCAGCCCAAAGGAATGTCGCCTGCTTGACCAACTCGCTGTGATTCCACGCGGTGCCGGCATCAACGGTGAGCCCGGCCGTGACGCGGGCCACACTGGACGTTTCGACGCCGCGCACCCGGTAGTTACCTCCGTTGAGGCTTACGCCGAAGTTGCTGAAGACACCGATACCGCCAACATTGATCTGTGCGTTGTTCCAATCCTCTTGATAGATCGCCCCATTCCATTGGATGCGCCGGCCCATCCACATGGTCTTCCAGCCGAGTTCGTTGTTGGTGAGGTTATCGGGTGCGAAGTCCAGGGGCGCTACCCATCCCCCGTGCTTATGGGCTTGCGCTTGGTACGCGCATAGCCATTCCCGCTGTCTGCCAGCGGCGAACTAGCCGGTGCTGCGAACGGTGCTAGATTAATGCCACCTGCGCGGTAACCCTGCGACCAGGTGAAGTAGAGAAGCGCATCCTCGGTGACTGTCCAGCTCAGCTTCGCGCGACTTCTGAAGCCGGAAAAAGTCCGGTCAAGGTTTTCTGCATTGACATTGGTGAAGTTGGAGTGATTCAGACACGGATTTGGCACCGTCGGATTCTCGATGAGCTGGCAACCGAAACTCCCCACGGTCGAGCCAACCTCCGAGGACTCGGTACGGAAGTAGCGCGTGCCGGCCGTCAGTGTCAGCTTTTGCGGAATGAGATCGACGTCTACTGACGCATACGCGACCTTCTGTGTGTAACCGCGCGTGACGTCGTTAAAGTAACCGTCCCCCAGCGGCCGGATGTTCGGGTTGTTCGAGGTCACTGGTGCCGGCATAAACACGGCGCCTTGCGTGTAGAACATGACCGGGCTGCCGTTCGGCTGCAGCGTTGATCCGTTCAGGGTGTAGTAACCCGTGGGCGGCGCGATCGGATGGAAGTATGGGAGCGCGCTGAGATAGAACCAATCGACCTGATCCTGAATCTGGTAGTTTTCATAAAACAGACCGCCGATGCCGCGGATCCACCCATCACCGGGTGTGCTCACGCGTAGCTCATGACTTTGGTGAGTGTTTCGCTCCCGATCATGCCAGGTCGAGCTGGGGGAGAAGCATTGCGCAGTCGTAGGAGTTGGCCCTGGATTTGCGCACTGATAGTAGTCCACGTAGGGGCCGCGTGCGTAATTCGTGTAGTCCTGAACCTGCTCGATTTTGCGCAGGAGGTAGGCACCCGCATAAAGGAGTTTTAGGGCACCGACGCGACCGTCAATCGTGAGTGCGGTATTCTCAAACTTATCCTTGTCGTAGGACGGGTTGTAGAGCTGCACGCTCAAGTCAGGTTGCGGCTCACCGAGCGAATTCGTCGCCATCTCGGCAAAAACCCCGTCCGCCTCCATATTCTGATAAGACTGTGCAAGTAACGCCTTCCAGTCCTCGTTGAACTGGTACAGGACCTCGACACGCAGCCCCGTGTAGGTGACCGGATTGATATCGTTGGCCACAAGATTGAAGTTGTTGATGACGACGCTGTTGGCAGGAACTTGGCCATCTGCTTTAGCGTAGTGAATGCCGAGGTCCGTGGCGGCACGGGCAAAGGTCGCGGGAATGTTGTTTATGTATCCGCCGCGCGTCTCGTTGTAGATCACCCCGCGCACAGCGAGCTTCTCGGCGATGAGCGGAATGTTGATGGTGGCGTCGACATTGCTGCTTTGATCACCGTGCGCGGACGTTGCGTAGCCCGCGTTCACCATGGCTTCAGTCACATTGAGCTTCGGCTTATTGGTGATGTAACGCACGACACCCGCCTCGGCGCTCGCGCCGAACAAGGTGCCCTGCGGACCCTCCATGATCTCAATGCGATCGAGATCCGCGGCGTAGATGTCAAGATTGCGGTGTGGAAGCTGCGCGGATTGCTCATCCAGATACACCGCAACGTTCGGAAAAATACCGCCAAAACCCGACCCCTGTATCCCCGCCACGGCTGTCCCGAGGCCGCGCACATAGATATTGTTCTGACCGGGACCTACTCCCTGCGCGGTAACAGCAGGTAGGTACTTCACGAAATCATCAAAGGTCGTGGCGTTCAGCTTGGCGAGTGTTGCCCCGGTTAACACCTGGATCGTAATCGGTACGTTCTGGACGTTCTCCTCGCGGCGGTTGGCGGTGACAACCACTTCTTGCAACTCGTCTCCCGTGGGGATCTTCGTGGTACTCTCGCGCGGCGGCCCAACCAGCGCGGCGAGGATGCGGATGCTGCGCGGCGTGAGGTACTCGTACTTGAGTCCGGTGCCCTCGAGGATTCGAGTGAGCGCTTCATTCGCGGGGAGCCCAGCAGAAACAGCGTGGGATCTGTGGTCACGCACGATATCGGAGACATACACGAGCTGCAGGCCCGTCTGGCGGGCGAGATCTGCAAGCGCCTGAGCGAGAGGCTGCGCGGGAATGTCGGCGGCGAGTTTCGTGGGTTCAACGGCTTGAGCTAGCGTAGCCGGAGGATCCAAGACAGCAGCTGGCGCGCAAATCGAGAGCGCGCGCAGCACCCCGGACGCCACTGTCGCGAAGTCCCTTGATCGGCGACGCGATCGATCTCCCATACGCTTCCCATTCGGACATTTTTTGCGTGCCTTGACCTCCAGCATAGCGCAGGACGGCAGAACCAGGTGCAGGGCGCACTAGCCTAGTCTCGCGACACGCGAATCCGTGTCGCAGTCACCTCGACCCGTACACCCTGGAGGCTGCGCAGGAAGGCAATGAATGCTTCTGTGTCGTCGGTGGCGAAGACCCCGCTGATTAGCAGATTGCTAAGCGCGGGTGTGGTGATCTCGATCGGCTTCTGAGTGTAGCGATTGTATTCGGCCGCGACACGCTCCAGCGGTTCGTGATCAAACACTATTTCTCGGCGCAACCAAGCCGTGGCGCGCTGCGCGTCGACCGCCATGGGCGAGGCCGGCCACTCTCCCTCAGTCACGCGTGTCTGCTGGTCGGCGCCCAGCTGGACAAACGGTGGTGGGTGGTTTTGGCTCGAGTTCGTGCCGAGTTTCTCCAACATCGGAGATGGTCCGACGGCGACCCACCCCTCAACCACGGTTACCAGGGTCGAGTCATGCTCCAAACGCACATCGAATTTGGTGCCGAGGTCGATGACTTCAGCGGACCCGGCAAACACCCGAAATGCCCGATTCGGCTCGTGGGCGACCTCGAACTCCGCCTGGCCGGAGGTGAGCATGACCAGCCGTTGCGTCTTGCCGTACCGGATGGTGACCGCACTGTCGGTATTGAGGTGCAATACTGAATTGTCCGCCAAGCGGCGAGTCAACTGTTCACCGTGTCGGGTCTCAATGTGCAGTGCCGTGATGCCGTCGGGCGCGGGCGGGTGCGCGATGGGCCTCACGTTCCACCTCAAGAGCAAGCCAAGACTCAATACAGCGCACGCAGCTGTCGTCACTGCGGCGGGGAACCAGCGACGTGAGGATGTCCCGCGAACGGTGTCGATCACGCGCAGCCAGAGGGGTTGAACCGCAGCATCGTCCTCGGTCTGTGCGCGGGCGAGAATCGCCGCGAGGGAGTACTCAGGATCGGTGCGAGCCTCCTTGAGATCGCGCGCAATCGTCGTCACGCCGAGGAACTCTTCGACGTGGACGGGCGAGGTCTTGAGCCACGTCGCAAGGACCGCTGAATCTCGCGCATCCAGCGGCCCCTCATCATTCGCCACGAACCACTCGCCGGCCTGTTCGGCGATTGCGGCACGGACTTGCTCCTCGTTGGAAATCATAGATTCAACCTAGCGCCGCCATGCGGCGTCGACAATGACCTAGTGCCTGCGCTACGTACTTTTTCGCCATCTGCGGGGAAACTCCGAGGTGTATGGCGATCTCCCGATAGGAGAGTCCCTGCGTGAAGCGCAGCTCCACCGCGGCACGGCATTTCGGACGCAGTTGCTTCAGTACCACTCCGAGCCGCGCGACCCGCTGCGTCGCATCGAGATCCCCGTCGAATGCGGGCAGGGTCTCAAGCTGCTCATGCGCCGGAGTATTGTCGATGTCGACGCTGCTCGCTTGCCGGCGATCGAGCGCCGCGTGCTCCTTCACCAGATTGTTGGCCACCGTGTAGAGATAGTGGACGGGATTGCGGATCGCCTCCAGATCGCGCACCCGCAGCATCCGCACGTAAACTTCCTGCGCCAGATCCGCCGCATCGGACTTGGCTCGGATGCGGCGCAGAAAAAACGACTGCAGAGCCACCCGGTGCTCGGCAAATAGCCGCCCGACCAGTGATGGTTTCGGCTCAGCCGCAGCCATGGTGACCCATACAATTCCCTCTCATCTTGTATATGAGTCCCCCAGCACCGAAATGGCAACCAAAATCTTCGTCGCGTCCGCTCCGACCCCCCCCCCACGCCGATCGATCGCCACGCCCGTCATCGCGAATTTAGGGGTGTCGAGATTGCGCCGCGAGGACTCTTTGTCAATGACTCGAGCACTTTATTTTCCGAGCTATTTGGTCTCGATTGCGCTGACGCGCGAGCATTAGTCAGAAACCGACGGCGCCATGGCGCCAAACGCTTTCCTTCCGGAACTCTATTGAGGCTTTCCAGCTGCTTTCTGGGTTATGGTTGCCCGTTGCGGGCTTTGACGGAGAATGCCCCGTTGCAACTGCCCAACACCATCGAGCGAAGGTCTATCTAGCCCCCAACGCATAGTATTTTTTTGACCACTCATTTTTCACATGACAGCACATATGCTATCATCGGTTCAATGAGCGGCTCGCGCGTTATATTGGATAGCAATGTACTCGTGTCTGCGTTTACAAGTTCAGAGGGCGCCTCGCGGCAAGTATTGCGACGTGTATTGAACGGTTTGGCGGAAGCACTGATTTCGGTGCCGCTGTTTTCGGAGTACGAAGCGATTATCTCGCGGCCAGAGACTCAGCGACGTTGCCCGTTGACGGCCGCGGAGCAGATTCGACTGTTTGACGCCTTTCTGTCTCGGACACAATTGATCGAGTTTTATTATCGATGGCGGCCAAATTTGCCGGATGAAGGGGATAATCACGTGTTGGAACTGGCCGTAGCGGCCGGCGATGCGCCCATTGTTACCTACAATCGGCGTGATTTTCGTGGCGGCGAATTGCGATTTCCATCGATTGTCGTACAGTCGCCGGCGGCTTGGTTGAAATCGCAGGGTTTGTAAGGAGTAGGTTCGTGTCAACGCTCACTATCCGGTTACCGGATACCAAACATCAGAGGCTAAAGGCCTTTGCGCGCGCTCGGGGCGTGAGTCTGAACAAACTTGTGGAGGAATGGGCCACCGTAGCACTGGCGCAGCTTGATGCTGAAAACCGTTATCGGTTGCGTGCAGCGCGCGGTGAGCCTGAAGCGGGCCTGGCGTTGCTCGATAAACTTGACCGTTCATTACGACGACGGGCACCAACGAAGAAGAAGTAAAAAGGAGCTTGACGCGCGGGTGCGTGTCTTAGCGATACACGCCGCTTGGTTCTTCTCAGTCTGCACTACCTGGTTTCGCAGCGGCTTTTAGCTCCTCGATGTACGAACACCAGCGCTCCATCATCGCGCGCCGCTCAGGCAAATAGACCGCGCGATTATAGACCTTGGCAACCTGATCAAGGTTCTCATGCGCCAGCTGCGCTTCGATTATTTTCGGATCAAATCCAAGCTCGTGCAGCAGCGTCGAGGCGCTGACTCGGAAGCCGTGCGGGACCACACCATCGTGGGCGAAGCAGAGCCATTTAAGTGCAGCGCCCATTGCACCGTCGGACATGGGACGGTTAGAGCCGCTCCGGCCGTTCGGGAACACGTACCGGCCGTCACCGGATATCTGCCGCTGCTGCTTCAAGATCACGACGCACTGAGACGCGAGGGGCACCCAGTGCGGCCGGCGCATCTTCATCTGCTCGGCGGGGATATTCCATTCCGGCGCCTCGCCGTCGAGCTTGAATTGCGACCATTCCGCATGGCGCAGTTCGCCCGGTCGCACGAACGTGCGGGCGAGAAGCTGCAGGGCATTGCGCACCGTGATCTGCGGGTACCCATCAATCGCGCGGATCAGGCCGCCGAACTCCTTCGGATCGGTGAGTCCGTGCCGGCTCTTGGTGGGTACGGCCCTTAAGCCCCCGCGAAGTGCGATGGCAGGATTACGATCAGTCAGCCCTTTTTGCGCGGCGAAGTTAAAAACCCTGCAAGCAAAGGAGGCAATGCGGTGCGCAGTTTCAATGTTGCCCTTCGTCTCGAGCACGTCGCACAGCCGAGATAAGTCGACCGTCTTGATCGAATCCAGCGGCCACGCGTGGAACTTGGCAAGGTGATGGAAGTACCGGGCGTTCTGTTTGTGCGTCTTCGGCCGGCGCTTAGGATTCCCGCGTTCCTTCTGTAGGTAGCGCATGCCGACCTTGCCGAACGTGTTCTCGGCAGCCGTGAAGGAAGCTTCGCGCGCCGCGCGCTTCTCCGCGGCTGGATTCTCTCCGCGGCGCAGTTGCTCGCGTGCGGCCTTCGTGCGCTCCCTGGCGACTTCGATCGGGATCTCCGGATACGGTCCAAAGCTCAACGTCGACTCGCGGCCGGCAAACCGGAACTTCAGGCGCCAGCCTTTCTTGCCATTCGGATAGAGAAGAAGATAAAGACCGTCGCCATCGAACAGCTTTTTTTGCTTGCCGGGCGAGGGTGGGTCGGTAGTGGCAATCTGGGTGGTGGTCAGCAACTCGGGTAAGCCCTATTACATCACCGGCTATTCTACCCCCACTTCTACCCCGCACCTAGACGGGTTCGACTCCTGATCTTTCAGAAATTAGGCATTTTTACCTTGAGAATCCGCTTCTTGTTGTACCCCAATTGGGGGTAACTGGCTCCCCGGGACGGATTCGAAATCGGAGAGAAAACGTCGAGAATTCTAGGGGTTTTTGACTTCAGTTCGTTTGAGATACCCCGAAAGACACCCCCTTCAAAAGGTGGCTGTTACCGGACGATGTCGGATGTCCGGCGACGGAGATTTTTAGAGTCCCGCTCATCTCCCGCGCTGAGCAGTCGCGCGCCCCCTCGCAAAGCAAACTGCGCTAGCGCTGCGCGGCGGTCGGGAAAGCTAGCGGGCGCTTCGAATGAATCGCACTCGGCGACCGCAGCGGGTTCGAGGTCTAATACCACTCGGTGCGTCGTCAGCCCTAGCGGCGCTCAATCTCGTTTTTGTGCACAACGCCCTCCTTCATGACGAAGTCAACGCGCTCGAGCACACGGACATCGGCGAGCGGATCGCCCTTCACCGCGATGATGTCGGCAGACATTCCGGCGGCGATCGAGCCGAACAGCTCCGAGTGTCCGATGAGATCAGCAGCGTTGACGGTCGCCGACTGAATGGCCTGGATCGGCGTCATGCCGTACTTGACCATGAAAGCGAATTGGCGGCCGTTGGTACCCTGCGGGCAAACGCCGGCGTCCGTCCCGAAGGTCATCTTCACCCCGGCACGCACCGCTTTTGAGAAATTGCGACGCTGCGCCTCTCCGAGATCGCGATCGTGGGAGACAAAGTCGGCGGGCTCACCCGGGGAGGACTGGATGCATTCCTCATCGTAGACGTCCATATCGAGGTACGTGCCGTGCTGCTTGGCTAGGGCGATACCCTCGTCATCGATAAGTGTGGCGTGCTCGACGGATGCGACTCCTGCGCGAATCGCGCGCTTGATGCCCTCGGCCGCGTGTGCGTGGGCTGCGACGCGCAAACCGAAATTAGCCGCCTCCTCGACGGCGGCACGCAGCTCCTCGGGAGTGAACTCGTTCGATTTCGGATTACTCCCGTGGGTGAGAACCGCACCGGTGGACAGCACCTTGATGTGATCGGCCCCGCGGTGCGCGAGCTCCCTGATCCTTTGGCGCACTTCCCAGGGACCGTTCGCGACGCCGAACTGTAAATCCCGCGGCAACTGGATATCCGGAGACAGGCCAGTCATCGCGCCGGCTCCCTCCGATATGGTGATGTAGGCGCCGGCGACGTACATGCGCGGCCCGATGATAATGCCCTTCGCGATGGCATTGCGCATGGCGACGTCATTGAAAGCGCGGTACACGCCCACGTCGCGCACGGTGGTGAACCCTGCGAGTAGCGTGACTCGGGCATTGGGAATGGCCTCGTAGGCGGTAGTCGCTGCGCTTCTCTTAAGCATGTCGAGAGGCTCGGCATCCCCGAGGTCGGCGAGGTGAGTGTGGCAGTCGACGAGTCCGGGCAGCACCGTCATCCCTGAGAGATCGATGACGGTTGCGCCTTCTGGAACGGTGAGATTGGCACCGACTGCCTCGATCTTCGCGCCCCGAACGAGGATCAACTGGTTCTTGAGGCTCCGGCCCGCCACGACATCGATGAAGTTTCCCGCATGGATGGCAATTGCGCCCGGCCACTTATCGGCAGTGGTCACGCGCGTCCGCGAGCTGCCTGGGGTCTGACGGCCACTGGATGCATATTGCACTCGTCGACCGGTGGCTCCAGGGCCGCGCGGGGCGATTTTTGAACTCGCGTTTTCATCACGGCCCATCTCAATGCTCCGCTGAGTCGCTATTCGGTCTTGGTGCGCTATTTGATGATACCGATAGTTGGCCTGCAGACTCATTTACCCGTGATCTGCCGTGGGGCGCCAATCTTCTTTAGTCCGTATACGAAGAGGTCTCCTGCCCGGCGGCAACCGCCTGATTGATGTCGCCCAGATAGTCAGAAGTCGCGGGAGGAGCGGCAAGGTAATTCTCAGTGCTCACGATCGTGCGTATCTCAGCACCCCCCCGCAGATTTAGATCGACCGGACCACGTTGAGCGGCCCCTAACAGTCGCACTTTGTCGTCGGCGCTTATCGAGCCCTCCAAGAAAATCGTTCGTTCGAAGAGCGGCATGGTGTCGGGATAACCAGAATGATGCGACACACTTACCTGAATCCGACTTAGGGCTAGACCCATCAAATCTGCTTGAAGACGAAGAATCATTGCGGTACAGGACCCGAGGGCAGCACCCATAAGTTCATAGGGATTGAGGCTTTCCGGGCAAAAAGGCTCACGCGAGCCCGCAATCACGAAAGAGGTGCTCCCCACCCGACCGAGTAGTTGAAGAGGCTCCATGCGGGTTTCAGTAATAAGTACGCTCTTACCAGCAACAGCGGAGTCGAACGGGGTCAGACGCATGATTAGGTTCCTCCAATTATCGCGCCTCGACTAGAGCAGGGACGCATAGCCGAATCAATTGCACTATGGTATTAGCCCCGTGGCAATTCCTCGCGGCGGACCTGGCCCGGTTTGGCGAACGGGTAACATTTCGATTTCCACGCGCTTAAAATTGGCGGCAGGCTCATGGCCCATTGCAAACAAACCAGACTCGCGCAGCGAATGCAGGCAACTCGGCCAAACGTGAAGTCATAGGTCGCAACCAAGAGGACCGGCAAACTCGATTTCGAGCGCTCGAGCCATAACGGGCCCAGGCATACAATTGCGGTTTCATCGTTTGTTCGCGGGTTTATTGCGTGTTGGTAATCGCCATCACAGCCTTCGTCGTTGCCCTCGAACGCGGGATTCTCGACAGATTGGCTCGGAAGAGAGGCGATATCACGGCGCCGAAAAACTGCCGCTTGTCCGGCTTTACCAGGATGAAAGGGTCTCCGATACCAAAGTCCAATCGCCTCTCACTCCTCATTCTGATGTGATCACACTCTGGCATCGGAAAGGGGAATCAAGTGGGTCAAACAAGCACTAACATGAAGCAACAGACGTCTGGCGCCAGCGGCACGAGAGTCGAGATGAAGCTTGAGGTTCATGTCATTCCCGTATCCGACGTCGAGCGATCCAAGCAGTACTACGAACGCTTGGGTTGGAGGTTCGATGCGGATCTCGCCCCGGGAAACGAAATTCGCATTGTGCAGTTCACACCCCCGGGCTCAGCGTGCTCGGTCACCTTCGGCAAGGGAATAACTGCCGCCTCGCCTGGCTCGGCCGAAGGGACACTGATTGTCTCCGACATCGAAGCGGCCCATGAAGAACTTGTCGGGCGCGGCGTCGACGCAAGTGAGGTGTGGCATGGGCCGCCGTTTCCCCCGGAGGCGCGGCTGAGCGGCCGCGACCCCAAGCGCACGAGCTACGGGTCCTACTGCTCCTTCAATGATCCCGACGGTAATACGTGGATAGTCCAGGAGGTCACGACGCGGCTCCCTGGCCGAATCTGACTGCGCATCAATATCCAGGGTAATACTGGCATGCCCCTATCTGCACGATCATCGCGGGGCGATCGCCAAGTTATGAGGGGTTTGAGCAGGTGGAGCATTGCTTCTCGTAAACTCGAAGTTACCTTGCAGTCACGACTAGAAAACAAGAAGCGGGGGTAGCGTTATGCTAAACGCCATCAACGATGAGCTGATTCTTGCGGCGCGTCTTCTTCTCACGGCACTATTTCTGATTTTCGGCTGGAGAAAGCTGAGGGACTTTTCGGGCACCGTAAGTCAAATGGCGCAGCTTGGCGTTCCAATGGCAGTAGTGGCTGCTGCCGTAGCCACCTTCATGGAGCTTCCGGTTGCGTTCGCGGTCGCTGTTGGCGTATTCACGCGGCCTTCGGCTTTACTTTTGGTTTTCTATACGCTGGGAACTGCGCTGATTGGGCATCGCTATTGGACGATAACAGGTGCGGATCAAGTCGCCAGCATGGATGGCTTTTACAAAAATCTCAGCATTATGGGAGGCCTCTTGCTGTTGTACATTATTGGTGCCGGAAAATATTCGATCGATGCATTGTGCGGTATCGCGGCGCCATGACTCGTGTGCTATGGGGCCGACGATGCAACGTCACGTCGCGTAAAGCGGGAAGCGTTTATGGTTGGGTACTCGCTGTCTACCGTCAAGCAAACCGTTCGCTCTCTGGTCTATGTCACGGAGCTCTTCTGGCGAACGGAGAAATATCATATCCGAATTGGAGTCGTCCATGAGTCAACAAGTACAAGTCGAGCAGAAAAATTATCAGATGCCGCCGCAGGATGAGTTTACGGTCGCACACTTTCTTACCGTCGCCGACATCGAGCGATCGGCTCGATTCTACGAAACGGTCTTCGGAGGCCGCATTTTGAGCAGAGGCGACAGTAACGGCGCACCAGGATACATCCAAATCGCGAACACGTGGCTCATCGTTAACGTCGGGGGTGGCCCGACACCCGACAAACCATCGGTAACGCTCAGCGTCCCCGCAGACCCCGATTCAGTCAACAGCTTTATGAATATCCGTGTTGCGGATATTCAAGCGTGCTACGAAAGATGGCGGAACCGGGGCGCTGAATTTATCACAGAGCCAAAGGACAAGTACGGTGAGACACGCTGCTACATTCGCGATCCTGATGGTTATATTATAGAAGTTGGGCAGAGCAAGCCGGGCATTGCTTACGGTTAAACGGCACCCGCATGAAGACCCAAGCCACCCGTCTCGCGGTGCAGGCAAAGGCGATCGAGCTTGGCAAGCTCGCCGTGCGGGCAACCACGGTCGCGGGCAGCGGCCATCCGACGACGGCACTCTCCCTGGCGCACCTGGCAACTGTACTCATGTATCGCGTGATGCGCTGGGATCCTGTGCAGCCGGCGGCGCCCGGCTCGGACCGGCTGGTCCTCTCGGAGGGACACGCGGTGCCGATCATTTACGCCGCGTGCGCCGACCTCGGCGTGACGATCACACCTGGTGGACTCGCTCGCCCAATGACCCTGGACGATCTGATGTCCTTGCGCGATATCCACAGTCCGATCGATGGCCACCCGAACCCGGTATTGGGATTTCCCTTTTTTGATGCCGCGACGGGCTCCTTGGGGCAAGGGCTCTCAGTCTCGGCGGGGCTGGGCGGCGCGGCACGCCTCGACGGTATCGACAAGGCGATCTATTGCATAATCGGCGACGGCGAGTCTCGCGAGGGGCAGATTTGGGAGGCGATGGATTTCATCGCGGACCATGCTCTTACCAACGTGGTGGCTATATTCAATTGCAACGCACTCGGTCAGAGCGACTTCGTCGCCACGGCCGAGGACTGGCAGCATCTCACACGCAAGGCGGAGGCGTTCGGCTGGACGGCAGTCGCCATCGACGGGCACGATCCGGACGCCATCGAGGACACGCTGCATCGGCGCAAGGAGCTCGGCGCCGGCAAGCCGCTGTGCGTCTGCGCGCGAACGGTGAAGGGCTGGGGCGTGCCCAGTCTGGGTGGCACGGGCCATCACGGAACGCCGGTTCCTAAGACCGACCTCGAAGCGGTGCTGGCCCAGCTGGATCTGCGCGCCCAGGAGCTGGGCGTCGCCCATCTCGATCCCGCCGTCATGCAGGACGCATTTCGCATCGCTCCTCCGTTACCCGCCCCAGAGCCGTCGCGGGTACGTGAACCGATCGGATTTGGCGAAGCCGTGCGCAACGAGCCGGAGGTCGCCGAGGCCGTGGCGAAGAAGAAGGTGATGTCCCCGCGCCGTGCCTACGGTCTTGCCCTGAAGGCGCTAGGCGCGGCCAATCCAGCTGTCGTCGCGCTGGATGCCGATGTGAAGAGCTCGACCTATGCCCTCGACTTCGCCTTGGCATTTCCCGATCGCTATTTCGAGGCCCGAATCGCCGAGCAGAACATGGTGTCGGCGGCGGCGGGTTTGTGGGGTGGACGCAAGCTGCCGTTCGTCAGCACGTTCGGGCGCTTTTTCGAGAGAACCTGCGATCAGATCGAGATGGCGCTGATCAGCGGCGCCAATCTCAAGCTCGATGGCAGTCATGTCGGCGTCACGCTTGCCGCGGACGGACCGAGCCAGATGGCGCTCGCCGATGTGGCCTTCATGCGTACTTTCACGCACGTCCGCGATCACCGGGGCAATCCTGCGCTGACGGTGCTCACGCCAAGTGATGCCCGGAGCGCTTACGCGCTGGTGCTCGCCATGGCGGCATTTTCGAGCGCCTGTTATGTGCGCACCGTGAGAGGTGATCTTCCCATTCTGTACGATGAGGGGGAGCAGTTCCCGTTCGGAGGCCACAAGGTACTGCGGCGCGCGGCGGCCGGCACCAAGCGCATCGTGCTGGCCGCTTGCGGCTACATGGTGCACAGCTGCCTCAAGGCAGCGGATGCGCTGTCACGACAGCACGGGGTCGAGGCGACGGTGGTCGACGCCTACTCGCTGCCTTTGGACTCGGCCCCGATGCTGGCGCTGGCGGGTCCGGGCGCTGTCATCGTCACAGTTGAGGACAACTATGTCGGCGGCCTCGGCAGCGAGCTCGCCGAGGCCGCGGCATCCGCCGGCGATGAGGCGCCGCGCGTGCAGGCGCTCTACGTGCACAACATACCGAAGAGCGGCCGCACCCCCGAGGACGTGCTCGCTTATGTTCACCTGTCCGTGGAGGAAATCGTCGCGGTCGCTGAAAGGGCAGCCCGGTGAGCGGCCTCGGTGATCGACGTCTGGCGGCCGGCGTCACCACCGGTCGCGCAGCGCGAGCTAGTCAACGGCGAGCCGGTTTCCGTGCTGCTCTCAAAACGCAAGAGCAGCTTGAAAACGAGGCAAGCTAACTTCGTATTGACTCCAATCGCAGTGATCGTGCGCGCTCGCGGCCGGTTCACCAATACCATCGTGCAATACCACGAGCGGGGATCATTGTGGTCGGATGACACAATCACTTCCCAATCAGTGAGGCTAAAGATGAAAACGTTAACAATTGTGTTTGCGGTGCTCGGCATAGCTTTGGCACCGCTGGCCGTCGCCGGCGTAAAGAATGTTGTCCTCGTGCACGGCGCATTCGCTGACGGTTCCGGTTGGAGGCCGATCGCGACCATTCTGGAAAACGACGGATACACAGTCTACGTCGTTCAGGAGCCGTTGACGTCGTGGGATGCGGATCTTGCGGCCACGCGCAACGTTCTGGATCGCGCGGGTCCCTGTGTACTGGTGGGCCATAGCTGGGCCGGAATGATCATCACTGAAGTGGGTGACCGACCGTCGGTCCGCAGTCTGGTGTATGTGGCTGCGTTTGAGCCAGACGTCGGTGAAACTGCGGGCGGGTTGCAGGAAAAGACCCCGCCTGCTGGCGGGCAGAGCGTCGTTTCTGCGGGTGGTGGGTTCGTTTATGTGAATCCCGAGGCATTTGCTCGGGACTTCGCGGCTGGCGTACCGAAGGCCACGGCCCATTTCATGGCGATTTCACAGGTGCCGATTGCCGCCGATGCCTTTGCCGCCAAGGTGACGGTTGCGGCGTGGTCGAAAAAGCCGAGCTTCGCGGTGATTCCGCGGGGAGATCGCCAAATCAACCCCGACCTCGAACGATTCATGGCCGGCAGAGCCAAGTCAGAAACCCTCGAGCTCCCTGGAAGCCACCCAATATTTCTGCTGCACCCCAAGGAGATCGCGGCGGTCATCGAAAAGGCGGCCCGGACCGCGAAATGATGAGTTGCTCCTCGGCGCCATTACCGGTCGAACGAGTTTCCGAAACGTAAATAGATTTGGCAACACCAGCTCGATCCGCAAATTCTGGGCATACGACGAGGCGGGCAACGGTAATTAGACGGTGGTATCGGTCTTTGAAAGGGGAGTGCGGGCGTGAGTTCACCCTAGCCTGGATGACCACGCTGGGGCGTAGGGCTAACAATTTGGTCAGCCGAACGAGATTTTAAGTTTGCGGCCGCCCCACCACG